>Ga0224496_10000115_pt1 | contig 58971 bp, 55 predicted proteins | sample SF_Jul11_sed_USG_2_FD_168127 | JGI IMG/M metagenome (GOLD analysis project Ga0224496, IMG submission 168127) | Sediment microbial communities from San Francisco Bay, California, United States - SF_Jul11_sed_USGS_8_1 | ecosystem: Environmental > Aquatic > Marine > Sediment | place: USA...
ACTGCCAGGGAGACCTGGTGGGAGAGTAGGTCGCCGCCGATTCATTTTTTAGCCCCTTATCTCTTTTTGAGGTAAGGGGCTTTTTTTTGCCTGTTTTCAGCCGTTCTTCTCGCCTATCTGCAAAAAATATCTTCCCTTTGTCGTCGTCTGCCTAATACAATGTATTTTTACTGAACATAACTTATTGATATTGTTATGCTGCTTTGCAAAATCATGTTGTATCATGATCAATAATGTTTTTTGGTATCTTTCTATTTTGTCTGTGATATGTTTTTCCATGATTTTGCTTCGTTGGTATCCGGCTATTAAAATTTTTTTATAATTTCAGATTAGTCGATGGGATACCGGGCACGACGGCTCAGGGGGGCTGTTCGTATTTTTAGTGTTGGCTTGTCGGGTTGTCTTTATTGGGGGGGAGTGTGACGTGTTGAAAGGGTGGGATGTTGTGAAACAAAGGATGGGGGAGAGGTCTGTAACTTTTTTGGTTATGGCTGCGGGATTTGTCGTTTTGTTTTTATGTAGTCTTTATAATTATCTGCTTTTTCATGCATTTGCCGAAATATTCAGTATCACGGTAGCTTTTGCCGTGTTCATGATTGCTTGGAATACGAAACAACGCGAAGGGCAAAGTTATATAATTTTTATCGGTATTGCCTATCTCTTTGTCGGTTTTCTTGATTTGGTGCATACTCTGGCTTACCAGGGGATGCCGATTTTTACCGACTATGATTATTACGCAAATCAACTGTGGATTGCGGCCCGTTACCTCGAAAGCATCAGCATGTTGCTCGCCTTTTCTTTGATTTCCTCGCCAAGGCGGCCTCATTATCTTCTGGTTTTTTATGGATTTTTATCTGTTTCCGCCCTGTTACTTGCTTCCATTTTTGTCTGGAAGGTTTTCCCCGAGTGTTTTATTGAAGGGACGGGTCTTACCTCTTTTAAGAAGATCAGCGAGTATATTATTTCATTAACTTTTGTGCTGGGTATCCTTGTTTTAAGAAAAAACAGGGAGAAGATAGAGAAAAGCATCTATGACTACCTGATCTGGTCCATGGCGCTGACCATTGCCTCGGAAATATCCTTCACCTTCTATATCAGTAATTACGGCTTTTCCAATCTGGTGGGCCATTATTTCAAAATCGTTTCTTTTTATCTTATCTACAAAGCCATTGTTGAGACCTGTTTTACCAAGCCATTTGATCTCATTTATCACGATCTTAAAGCGAGCGAGGCGGCGTTGCGCAAGAGCGAAAGCGATCTTAACCAAGCGCAGCATATCGCCAGACTCGGTAGTTGGGCCTTTGATGTCCGAAGCCGTAATCTGATCTGGTCGGATGAGGTTTATCGCATTTTTGGTTTGACACAATCCCAATTTGTTCCCCGCTACGAGTCGGTGCTGGCCGCGGTACATCCCGGGGAGAGGGAGCGGGTCGACCAATTGTTCCAGGCTTGTCTGCACAACGAGGAACCATATGAAACCGAACACTGTATCGTCTTGCCCGGCGGAGAGAGCCGTTTTGTTCGGGAACAGGCCGAGGTGTTTCGTGATGATGACGGCAACCTCGTAAAGATTCTCGGCACTGTGCAAGATATTACGGAGCGCAAAAAAATCGACTTGGTGCTTGCAACGCGAATGCGCTATGAGCAATGCCTGTCCGAACTTTCGCGGATTCTGCTTCGTACCGGGCCAACCATTGACGAGGCCCTATCGTCTTCTCTGCGATATTTGTTAAAAGCCAGCCAGGTCAGTCGTGTTTATCTGTTTGAGAATTTTGAAGATCCGGATCAAGGTCTTTGTATGCAGCAGAAGTACGAGGTCTGTGCCATTGGGGTTTCATCTGAAATCGGCAATCACGATTTGCAGCGTCTTTCTTATGGTGAAGGTTTTCACCGTTGGCGCTACCAGTTGTCGTCGGGGGGGATTGTTTCCGGCCCGATTTCCGCTTTTCCCGAGGATGAACAGGCCATTCTCGCGGCGCAGGAGATTTTGTCCATTCTGGTGATTCCTGTCTTTGTGGGCAGTGCGTGGTATGGCTTTATCGGGTTTGATGATACTCAAAAAGCCCGGCAATGGCATGAAAAGGATGTGCGGCTCTTGTTGATGGCGGCTGAGATGATCGGCGGATATCTCACCTTGCATAAGGTGCAACAGGAGTTGCTTGAGGCAAAGGATGCGGCTGAAACCGCCAATCAGGCCAAGAGTATGTTTCTTGCCAATATGAGTCATGAGATAAGAACGCCGATGCATGCCATCATCGGCATGAGCCGTCTGGTACAGCAAACCATATTGACGCAGCAGCAGCGGCATTACATGGCGACCGTTCATGACTCCGCTCAGTCTCTGCTCTGGCTGCTGAACGATATTCTTGACTTTTCTAAAATAGAAGCGGGTCAGGTTGAGCTTGAAGAGATTCCCTTTGACCTTAGGCAGAATTTGGACTCGGTGATGCAGACCTTGGCGGTAAAAGCCCATGAAAAGGATCTGGAATTGCTGTTAGATCTGCCGACTGATTTGGATACCGCGTTGATCGGCGACCCGCTGCGATTACGCCAGGTATTTCTGAACTTGCTTGGGAACGCCGTTAAGTTTACGGAAAAAGGCCATGTCTTGATCCAGGTAGGTATGGACTCGGAGTCTAACGGGGAAGTTGTTTTGTCCTTCATGGTCTCTGACACCGGGATTGGAATTTCCGCAGAATATCAGGATGATATCTTTGATTGTTTTACCCAGGCGGACAGCAGTGTCGGGCGGAAATATGCCGGCACCGGTCTGGGGCTGACCATCTGTAAGAAGATCACAGAAATGATGGGCGGCCGAATAAGGGTGGACAGCACGGTTGGCCAAGGAAGCGTTTTTTCCTTTACGGCCCGTTTTAAAAGGGGCACGGCCAAGCAAGGTCTGCCGGTATTATTTAAGGTAAATCCTGAGGATATCCCGGTGTATATTGTTGGTGATTATCCAATCGGCAGACGGATAATCCATGATATGTTCACCAGTTGGGGGTTTACCGCGCAACTTTATGACGACTTCCCAAAGGCGTTGGCCGACTATAGGGTTGCCGCCCGGCAGGGCAAATCTTGCGGAGTGGTGGTGGTGGAGCATCAGTTGTTCGGTAAAGCCGGCTTTGCCCTGCTTGATGATCTTAAAAAACAGGGAGCGGATACTCCCGCAGTTCTCTTTTTGACTACCGGGAATAATGAAGTTTATTGTGAAAGATGTGAACAATTCGGGATGGCTGCTTGTTTGAGTAAACCGGTTTCTCTTGATGGGCTGTTGCATAATGTTCAGGAAATTTTAGCCGGTAATTTTTGTTGTGCAAGTGGCAAACAGTTGCAGCTGCCAGGAATGGTGGAGAAGACGGCCTACACCCCCTTGCGGATTCTGCTGGTTGAAGACAGCAAGGTGAATCAGGAGTTGGGGAGCATTATTCTAGAGAGGGCCGGGCATGATATCAAGGTTGCCGATACCGGCTTGCAGGCCTTGGCGGTTCTGGCCGAGGAAAACGTGGATCTTGTTCTGATGGACGTCCAGATGCCGGAGATGGATGGTTTGACCGCCGCCTCGGTGATCCGACAATGTGAACGGGGGGAAAGACCGGAAATAATCGAGTCGGAAGCCATTGTTGCCGGGCTGCACGGAAATTACGCCAATGGCCGTTTGCCTATTCTGGCAATGACGGCGCATGCCATGGCCGGCGATCGGGAGCGGTGTCTTGCTGCCGGCATGGATGGGTATATCACCAAGCCCTTTCACCCGGACGAGGTTCTGGCCTTGCTGCAATCCTATGCCGCCAACCTTAAACAGGCGGCGTCGGTTGTTGTTGATCTTAAGCCGGAATTGCCGGTGGCGGAAGACGGCCCTGCTGATTTTGCTGAAATCAGGGCGCATCTGCTTAACTATTATCAGTTGCCCCTCGATAAAGTCGATCAGCTGATTCAGTCGAGCAAAGAGGTTTTTTCCGAAAATCTGCAAGGAATTGAACAAGCCCTTCAACAACAGGATTTGGCGCAAGTGAGCACCGAAGCACATAAGCTCAAAAGCGCGTTGGGTAATCTCGGCTTGAGGTCTCTGGCGGCCAAGGCTCATCAGCTTGAACTTGCCGGGGCTTCGACTCAACCGGTACAATTGTCCGAGTTGTCGGCAATATTGTTGGAATTGCGGCAGAAGCTCGCAACTTTTCTGTCGTGAAGTGGTAGTGAGGTTAAGCAGAGAGTTGTTTTTAAGGTCTGGGTTATTTGCAAAGCGGGACGATGAAGAAAATGGCACTTAAAGGCGATAATGACAAAGATCTTGACTTGGCCGCGTTGTTTGCCTGTCGGCAGGAGGGGATCGCCTTTGTTGATAAGGATGCTGGTTTTATTTATGCGAATAAAGCTTATCTGGCTATTATGCGTGATTTTTTCAATATCGAGGTTCGTCTTGGCGAAAGGCCGGGGACGGAGGGGGGAGATGATGTTTTGGGACGGGCTCTCGCCGACAATAGTTTTGTGATGGAGTTTAACCGCGCTTGTCTTCAAGGTAATGGCACCTGTTACTTTGAGCGTTCTTTTCAACCTCTGGTCAGGGACGGCAGGATCATAGGTTATTCGGAGATCATCCGTGATGTGACTTCCAGCAAGAGAAAAGAAATCTGTTTGCGGGAGGCCTATGTTGATTTGGAAAAAGAGATAGATCTGCGGTCCAGAGATTGTTTGGAGTATAATTCCATTCTCTCCCGTGAAATTATCGAGCGGCAGCAGGCGCAAGAGGCGTTACAGGAGAGCAAGGAGCGTCTGACGCAAATCCTGCAGGGCAGTTCTATCCCCTCTTTTGTCCTGAATGCCGATCGGACCATAACCCATTGGAATAAGGCCTGCGCAAGCCTTACCGGTTATTCAAGCGCTGAAATGGTCGGCACCCGGGATCACTGGAAGGCCTTTTACCTGAAGCGAAGGCCGACTCTTGCCGATCTGGTTGTTGACGCGGCCGGCAAGAAGGAGCTTTTTAAATTTTATGGGGACAAGTACCGGCCGTCGCTGTTACTTGAGGGTGCTTATGAGGCCGAGGCTTTTTTTGATTTTGGAGATAAGGCCAAGTGGCTTTTTTTCACGGCCTCGCCTATTAAAAACAGGGCCGGGGAAATTATCGGCGCCATTGAAACGCTCCAGGATATTACCGACCGCAAGCGGATGGAAAAAGAGATTCGGCAGATGAATGACGCCCTTGAGGCCCGGGTGGAGGAGCGCACTGCTCAGCTTAAGCTTACTTACAAACAACTGCTTCATGCCGAAAAATTAAGCGCCGTTGGTAAACTGGCCGCATCCATTGCCCATGAGTTCGGCAATCCGATCATCGGGATCAGGAATTTTTTGAAAGGGTTGAAAAAACATACCGTCCTGGACAAGGAGGATGGCGAAATGCTGGATCTGGCTATTCAGGAATGCGTACGGATTAAAGACCTGATTGCCGGGTTGCAGGATTTTAACCGCCCGACGACCGGCAAGGTTGCGCCGGTTGATGTTCATAAGATTATTGATGACCTGCTGCTTTTATGCAGAAAAAGTTTGAACGATAAGCATATTTCCGTGGAGCGGATCCTTGCCCCTGAAATGCCCAAGATTTTGGGGGTTGAGGATCAGATTAAGCAGGTTATTTTAAATATTATCGGCAATGCCGAAGAGGCGATCGGTAAAGGCGGCGGGGTTATCACCATCAAAACCGAGGTTGGGGCGAAAGACATTTATATCCATCTTATTGATACGGGCAAGGGAATCCCTGAAGATAAGCTCGGCTACATCTTTGAGCCTTTTTTTTCTACCAAACCAGCGGTGGAGGGAACCGGCTTAGGTTTGTCGGTAAGTTACGGAATCGTGAAGCGGCATGGCGGCAATATCTTGGTGGATAGTACCCCAGGCAAGGGAACCTCTTTTAGGGTTATCCTGCCCATCAAGGGCAAAATTCAAGGGGACTCCTAGTTCAACTACCAGCGGTCGGTACGCCAGATTTTTTCCCATTGCTAAAGCGGGCGAAAGCGAGAGTTCCGTATCGAAGACCGTGGTTAACCTGAGCTACCTTTTGATGGCGGCCAGCAGCGGTTTGATCGACAAGGCGAGAAGCAGCAGGGCCGAGATCAGTTGCACGGGGTAGGGTAAAATTTCCCCTCCCTGGCCGACGATTGCCTGGGGTGAAACGTCGAGGGTTTGGTAAATCCAGTCGAGAGCAAGGCCGCACCCCAGAGCCGAAACCGTGATACTGATCAGATAAACGCTGGTGGCCCGTTTGCCGAGCAGGCCGATCAGCATTGATAGCGAGGCTATGTTGGTGGCCGGGCCTACCAGCAGAAAAACCAGGGCGGCCCCCGGATTTACCCCTTTGAGAATCAGCGCTGCCGCAATGGGGGTCGACGCGGTGGCACAGATATAAAGCGGGATGCCGAAGAGCAGCATGAGGAGCATTGCCTCGAAACCTCCGGCCAGATGCGCGGTTATGGTCTGGTCCGGGACCAGCACGGTTATCAAGCCGGCCAGAATTATTCCGATAAAAAACCAGCCGGCCAGATCTCCCCATAACTCGTTAAATGCATAATGTAATCCCGTCCGTAGCTTATCTGGAAAAGATTGGTTGTGGGGGGTGTCTGAGGCGCATTGCTTGTCGCTGCAACAGTTGTTCCCCGAGCAGTTATTTATTATCGGAGCAAAAGATGGCGAGGGGTGATTTAAGCAGTTTTCGATAATTCCGGCCATCATCGCAGAGATAAAAGCGGCAAGCGGGCGGGCAATGGTCATGATCGGATCGAGCAGGGCATAACTGATGCTGATCGAATCCACCCCGGACTCCGGGGTGGAGATGAGGAAGGCCGTGGTGGCGCCGTTGTTGGCCCCTTGTTTTTTCAGTGAGGTCGCTGCCGGAAGCACGCCGCAGGAGCAAAGCGGCAGGGGGATGCCGAGCAGGGCGGCTTTGAAAACCGAGATGAATCGTCCGGAGCCGAGATGACGGGCAACATAGGTCGCGGAAAGAAATGTTTTGAGAATACCGCCGATCATTATGCCGAGCAGCATGTATGGCGACGCTTCAAGGAGGAATCTCCACGATTCAATAATGATAAGATAGAGATATGTCATAGGGATTTCTCATGATGGTGCTTGTTGTAATATGGTTGTTGCCGGATTAGAGGTTCAAGGTTAACCGGTCCGGTTTTTTATTTCAATTAATAGCCAAGGCTTTTTTTTAGTTTATGATGCCGAACTTATGTTAAACGTATATTTTAGTGATGGCCACATAACAATAGAATGATTTATTTTTTTATAAATCATTGTTTTATAATTTTTTGATTTTTACTTTTACCTGGAGGGCCGAGTGGTTGGTGTGTTAGGTTGTGCCTGTGGTGGAATTGGCCAGGAGTTGATTTGTGTTGGCTGATAGCGTTGGTGTGGGTGTCTAACTAGTGGTTTTAACGAGATTGACGCTTTGGGTGATGGGTAAAATTAACCAGGGGACCTTGAGATCCTGAGAATGTTAAGATGTTAATTAAGAAGCTAAGTAGTTAAAAAGACGTGTCAATTTGCCACATTGGCATGTTGCGGTTGAGGTGATAATTTACTTGCTGCCACAACGTGACACCTGTATTGTGGTGAAAAACAATGTGAGCAAAGGTTATAATGTTCTACATTTTGTCAACGTCGACGTTTTGAACTATTGGTTTAAAGCTCGACAGCTTCAACACTCTCTACTAAGGAGGAAGGGTAGGTATGGAATCGGGACAGAAGAAAGATAGTAAAGGATTGTCAAGACGGGAGATGATGATTGGTACCGGTGTTCTTGCTGCAACCACCGCAGTTGCTCATTTCGGCGGTTTGGTAAAAAAAGCCGACGCCAGTGCACCGCAATGGCCTTGGCCCTACAAAAAACTTGATCCGGCAAAAACCGCTGAGCTTTGCTACAACGAGTGGTATCGCGTTTTCTGTGGTTGTGCTGTAATCAACAGTGTTTTCAAACAGCTTGCCGAGACAGTCGGCGAACCCTATGCATCATTTCCTTCCGACTCCTTTGTATTCCTTGAGGGTGGTCAGGTAGGTTGGGGTACCATCTGTGGTTCTCCGGCCGGCGCTAATATTACCGCCAACCTGATTATCGGTCCTCGTATTGCAGGTTCTCCGGTTGGACATCAGATTTCCGCAGACATTATGCAGTGGTACTCTGAGGCAAATATGCCTGTTTTCGTACCGCAAAATCCGAAGATTGATCCGAAGGCTATTCCGCAAACCATCAGTGACTCTCCGCTTTGCCATATCTCTGTTGGTAAATGGATGAAAGCCGCCGGTAAACCTCTGAAGAGCGCCGAGCGTAAAGATCGTTGCGCCCGTGTTGCTGCTTCTACTGCATACCGTCTGGTTGAGTTGCTCAATGACTGGGCAGATGGTAAATACACACCGACCCATGATTTCACCTGTTCGAAAGAGCATGGTATCACCGGTCAGTACAACTGTACCGAGTGTCACGGCGATAACGTTCCCACTCCGCCGCAAGGTTAAGGCTTAATCCTGTGTTGTTTGGTCAAACCTGAGTTGATGGTTTGATCGATCAAGAAGGTTTTAGTCTGTTCGTTCAAGAGGCTGCTCCAATCGGGGGCGGCCTCTTTTTTTTTATGGCGCACCCCGTCAATTGCAAGACAAGTTTCGGCTTGAACCTGAGGTGGTTGGTTTTATCCTTTGGGGTAGGCGAAACAGGCAGGTCTAGTAATTGAAAATATATATTTTTTGCAAGATTGCGTTGTCAGAATGGGCGTGCATATAATAGGTTGAATTAAGTAGATTTGCGTATGAAAGATATTGGCGCAGGTATCTATCCATACATCCTTAAAAGGAGAATGCGTAATGCTTTTTCGGTCATCCTATTTTTGGGGTTTTGCGGTAATCATGATCTGTGGTTTTGGGTATGGAGATGTGGTGCTGGCAAAGGGATGCTTGACTGGATCTTGTCATCAGGAGTTTGCCGGGTTTAAACATCTGCATGGTCCGATCGCGGCGGAATTGGCCGGGGCTCAGGGTTGTATCATGTGCCATCAGCCGGCCGGGGTGGATTGCACCGTGCAGCATGGCGGTAAATTTAATTTGACCAAGGAAGGATTATGTCTGGCCTGCCACGATAAGGTGACCAGCACCGAACATACTAAAGTTCAGGCCGAAGCAAAGTGTCTGGAATGCCATTCTCCCCATGGCTCCGATTTTAGTCCTCATCTGTTGCGCAAGGGCAAATAAGAATTTTCAGGCGTTACCCGATTTTTTTATGCGGGCCTGATGTGGTCGGCCGGAACTCTTTTCAGCGATAGGGGACGGTCATGGGAGGTCTGTTTGAGCAGTCGGCGACAGTAATCGCATGAACTGCATTTTTTGTTGCAGCCGGCAATTATGTTCAGAAAGTTTGCGGGAATAGCGCTGTTGTCGACATAGAGCGTATGTTGCAACCACTCCATTGTATCCATCAGCTCCAGCAGATTGCCCCGATATTGTCTGTTTTTGTATGCTGCCGTCACCCGCATCAGGAAATCAGGGCCCAGGGTTCTCCCGCATAATTTTATGATATCGATCAGGCCTTCGTATCCGTCTACATCTTCCGGTCGAATAAAGGGTGATTTGAAGAGTTGCTCCGGATGCTCGCGTAAGATGCGGATGCAGCCGAGCAGGTTGTTGGCGTTGTAAGTCTCGTTGGCAGCGCAGCCGGTGTTGGCGAAGGCGATCTGGGCATCGTGGCTAAATTTGAAGGGGCAATTCAACAGGCATCCTTCGTTGGCCAGTAAGGTGAGCTTGAGGCCGGGATATGATTTTTTTAATCGAGACGATAGCGAGCTAAGTGGCTCAAGGTTGCGGTTGAGCGAACGATCGAGGTTGAGTTTGGTCGGCGCTCTAAAATGTGACCGTTCAATGATTTCCAGGTAGGAGGATATTTGGTCCAGGGAGTCTAACATGCAATTGACGCCGGGCACGGCTTCAAGCTGGGCGGCAAGTTCCGGGCTGTGGTCGGACAAGGCCTGGAGCAAATAAAAGTCGACCAGGGTGATGCCGTCAAGGTTGTTGTCGCAAAGCAGGTGATCGATGTTTTTCAGCAGAGGGTTGATGAATTCCCGGTCAGCGTAAAAGCGTGGGTGGTGAAATCTGCTGTTGAGCAACGCATATTTTTTGACCCCGGAAATTTCTGTAAGGCCTGCCGCCAGTTCTGGAAATTGCCAGCCATGGTCAGGGTGGCGACCATCAGGGATGGTTCGGGAAAAAAGGCTGAAATGGATTGAATAAATTGATGCGGCCTGTTGGGTGAGATATGCGATATAATCCGGAGCGGGGATGAAGGGGACGTCGAGCAGGACCATATTGTCAGTGCCGTGTAGAAGAAAAAAACGAGTTGTTTGTTGTAGTCAATGGCAACAACAAACATTGGCCAACTGCTGTCATTGTATATAAAAGTATTGCTGACCGCCACTATTGATGAAGTAACGACAATACGGGTGACTGGCTTTTCCTTTGATTTTTTGGTAGGTTCAAATATTTATATAAGCAGCTTAATGGCGGTTGGTTATGGTGACTGCGGATCAGTGGCGCAAAATGGGCTTGGTGCAATGATGGAAAACAGTGAGGGCGCATATGCCGCCAAGTGGGAACGGGCTTATTTGGCTCAAAGTATTGATGCCGCCACCGGGCGGCTGTTTCGCGGGATAATTCATAACCTCAGTGGGGTTATCCAGGTTTTTTCGTTGCAGACCGAGCTGTTCGGCATGATGATGGGGCAGGCCGTTGAGACCTTGAACGAGGTTCGCCGGATTTGTCCCTCCGGTGAGTCGGATGAGTTGATCGGCAGACTGCTGACCCTAGTCAATAAGCGTTCCGCCGGCCTTGCCCAGATGCAGGAGAAGGTGGTGGACAGCCAGGCCCTTCTGCATCGAGCCCTGGCGCTGCCTGATTTTCCCGCGAATGTTGGGAGTGAGCCCTATTCGATAAATTCCGTGGTGCGCACCGAGGTGGAATTTTTATGCGCCGATCCATTTTTTAAGCATAAGGTCAAAAAGAACGTGTTGCTGGTTGAAGATGCTCCCGGTCTGAGTCTGCACCATGTTGAATTGCATCAGATTGTAAATATTCTGTTGGAAAATGCCCGTGATGCCTTGCTTGATATCGAAAATCCACAATGCCGGGTTGAAACGCTCCTGCATGGCAACGGTTTTGAAGTAATTGTTGAAGATAACGGCCCCGGCATTGAGCCGCAAGCCCTGGCGCGGATCTATGAGTCGTTTTATTCAACCAGGGAGAATCATCTTGGGGTTGGCCTTTATCTGGCCCAAAATCTTGCCGGTAAATGCGGCGGTGAAATACGCTGTGTCAGCACTCCGGGATCAACCCGTTTTTTTCTTAATATCCCGGCTTGAGGCCTAACTTTATGGCCAGAGGAAGGCGACAGGAAGTGAGTGAGGAAGAAGTCGGAGTGCGGTCGGCCGGCATTTTGTACGTGGTGGCCACTCCCATCGGCAATCTTGAGGATATCACCATGCGGGCGGTTCGGATCTTGGGGGAGGTTGACCTGATTGCCTCCGAGGATACCAGGCATACCAAAAAACTGCTCTCCCACCTCAAGATCAATACGCCGTTGAAAAGTTATTATAAGGGCAAGGAGGAATCCAAGTCCGATGAGCTGATCCGGCAGTTGCATCAGGGATTGCAGGTTGCCCTGGTAAGCGATGCCGGCACTCCCGGCATTTCCGATCCCGGTTCTATCCTGGTGAGAAAGGCCAGGGAAGAGGGGATCAGGGTTGTGCCCATCCCCGGGCCGGCAGCGGTGGCAACGGCCTTCAGTGTTGCCGGCTTTGAAGGCGGTTTTGTTTTTTTAGGGTTTTTGCCATCCAAGGCAAACCAGCGGCGGAAGATGCTGACCGCCATCGCCTCGGAGCAGCAGCATCTCATCTTTTATGAATCGCCGCATCGCATAACCCAGTGTCTTGGCGATTGTCTGGATATTCTCGGGGATCGGTTAATCTTTATCGGCCGGGAAATGACCAAGCTCCATGAGGAGTTGATCCGTTCAACCGTAGCCGCCGCCTTGGCTGATTTTGCCGATCGGACTTCCATCAAGGGCGAGTTTGTCGTTGTCGTCGAGGGCGCGGGCAAAGAAGAGCAACCGTCGGATCAGAGTCTTAAGGAATTGCTCATCTGGTATCGGGATCAGTCTGATTTATCCTTAAGTGATGCCGTTAAGAAAATAGCCAAAGACCTTAATCTGGCCCGTTCCGTGATTTATAAGGATGCCCTTGCGTTGTGGGATGAGGCGTAGTTGCTTTCGGTTGTGGCGTTCTTCTATAAGTTTTGTTGAATAAAAGCGATATTTTTTGTATTTTCTCCTCGTTAATCAAAGAATTATGTTAACTCTATTTTTTTAGTTGTTAACATCCAAGCCGGGATACCGTGAAACGTGAAAGAAGTTCAGGATTTTTATTTTAAAAAAGCCAAAAAAGAAGGCTATCCCGCCCGTTCGGTGTACAAGCTTGAAGAGGCGCAGCAGAAATATCATCTGCTCAAGCCGGGGAATAAGGTTCTGGATCTTGGTTGTCAGCCGGGGAGCTGGTCGATGTATGCGGCCAAGGCTGTCGGGCCCGGTGGCCTGGTGGTCGGGGTGGATCTGACTTCCGGCGCCATTCAAACCAAGGTTAACAGCGCAAAATTTAATTTTCTGCACGGTGATATCACCGATGAATTAATGCTCGACAAGGTGCGCGAGATCCGTGGCGAGTTTGATGTGATTATCAGCGATATGGCGCCGAGGACGACGGGCAATAAATGGTCGGATCAGCAACATTCGCTTATTTTGTCCCGGCGGGTTCTGGAAATAGCCCTGGAGATGTTGGCTCCCCAAGGGAATTTTTATTGCAAGGTCTTTGAAGGGGCGGATTTTAAGGAGTATTTCGATACGGTTCGCCGTTATTTTAAAATGACCAAGGTTGTAAAGCCCAAAAGCTCCCGCAATGAAAGCCGTGAGGTTTTCGTGTTGGGCATGGGCTTTAAAAAAACAACGCAAAGTGAAGAATAAAAATGGTTAAAAAGCAAAGCGTGGGTATGCGTTACTGCTTTTAGTTTTTTGATTGATAATTTTTTTTTGTTAATTCGTAACCATCAGGGAGTTTTTAATGGCCGGACATTCAAAATGGGCAAATATAAAGCATCGCAAAGGAGCCCAGGATGCAAAACGAGGCAAGACCTTTACCAAACTGATCAAGGAGATCACCGTTGGCGCCCGGATGGGTGGTGGTGATATCGAAGCCAATCCCCGCCTGCGCGCTGCCGTTGCCGCGGCTAAGGCCGTCAATATGCCCAAGGATAATATCGAGCGGGCCATTAAAAAAGGGACCGGGGAACTGGAAGGCGTTAATTATGAAGAGATTGTTTATGAGGGTTATGGCCCCGGCGGTGTTGCCGTCCTGGTCGAGTGCATGACCGACAATCGTAATCGTACCGTGGGTGAGGTTCGTTGTTTTTTCAGCAAGTCCGGCGGCAACATGGGGGAGTCCGGTTGTGTGGCCTGGATGTTTGACAAGAAAGGATCGCTGCTTATCGAAAAGGGCTCTGTGGATGAGGATGAGCTCATGGAACTGGCCATTGAGGCCGGAGCCGAAGACGTGGTTGATGATGGCGATGTTTTTCAGGTGCTGACCGCGCCGGAAGAGTTTTTGGCTGTCCGGGAGGCCCTTGAGGCCAAAGGGATCAACTTTATCGAGGCGTCGCTGTCAATGATTCCCAAAAACGAGATCGAGGTGGCCGAGGAAAAAGTCGCCATTTCGCTGATGAAGCTGCTCGATAACCTGGAAGACAATGACGATGTGCAGAAGGTGCATGCCAACTTTGATATTCCCGATGAGATCATGGAGAAAATTTCCTAAGGCATGGTTGCCGGTAATTTCAAATCCGGCCGGTCGCTTCGGGTGCTGGGGATCGACCCTGGCTCCCGGGCTACTGGTTACGGGGTTATCGATAAGGTCGGTAATGCGATTACCTTTGTCACCTGCGGGGTGATCAGGACCTCTCCCCAAAAAGAATTTCCCGCGCGTCTTAAAGAGATATATGATGGGATAAGCGAGGTGATTGATAAATATCAGCCCGGCCAGGCCGGGATTGAGGATATCTTCACCGCCATTAATCCCCGTTCCGCTCTCAAGCTCGGACATGCCCGCGGAGTGCTGATTCTGGCCGCCATGCAGCATGGGTTGCCGGTGCGAGAATATACCCCGAGCGTTGTCAAACAGGCGGTGGCCGGCTATGGCCAGGCGCCCAAAGAGCAGGTGCAGCAGATGGTCCGTATTTTACTTCAGCTCAACGCCTCTCCCAGTCACGATGCGGCAGATGCCCTTGCCGTGGCGATCTGCCATGCTAATCATCATAATCATCTCAGGTGACAGGGGGAGAGGTTGGCATGCGCTTCTTCAATAATTTAAACTTTATGATAAAGAATTCTAAATGATAGCCTGCCTGACCGGAGAGCTTTTTAAAAAATTGCCCGACACCCTGATTATCAATGTCGGGGGGGTGGGCTACGAGGTTTTTTTTCCGCAGTCGGGCCATGATCGCCTGCCCGAGGTGGGGGATAAGATTTTTCTCTATGTCCAGACCATTGTCCGGGAAGATGCCTTACTTCTGTACGGCTTTATTTCAGCCAAAGAAAAAGAGATGTTTCAGGTGCTGATCACTGTTTCCGGGGTCGGCCCCAAGTTGGCCCATAACATTCTGTCCGGCATTTCTCCCGAAGAGATGAGCCGGGCGGTGCTGGCCGATGACGTCGCTCGGCTGACGCGGCTGCCCGGGGTGGGGAAAAAAACAGCGGAAAGGCTTTGCCTCGAACTCAAGGATAAGGTCGACTTTATTCCGGCCGGCCTCGAGTTAGAGGGGGCGAAATTATTGTCCACCAAGGATAATGCGCTTTTTGCCGATGCCCTTTCCGCTTTGACCAATCTCGGTTATCCGGCGGCCCGGGCCCAGGAGGCCTTGGAAATTGTTCGGCAGCAGGTTGATGCGGATGGCATGGCCGACATGCGCATTCAAGAGTTGCTGCGACACACATTAAAGGTTCTGGCGTGAATCACGAAGAAAGACTTGTTTCTCCGGTTGCCGTTCAGGTGGACGCGTTTGATGCCGCCCTGCGTCCCAAATATCTTGACCAGTATATCGGCCAGGAGCAGCTGAAAACCAACCTCGATATCGCCATCAAGGCGGCCAAGGGCCGGGGCGAGCCCCTGGATCATGTCCTGTTTCATGGCTTTCCCGGCTTGGGCAAGACTACCCTGGCTTACGTGATCGCCAACGAAATGGGGGCCAACATCAAGGTGACCTCCGGGCCGGTGATCGAGCGCGCCGGCGATTTGGCCGCGATTCTGACCTCTCTTCAAGAGGGCGATGTTCTTTTTATCGATGAAATCCATCGTCTCAACCATGTGGTTGAGGAGATTCTCTACCCGGCCATGGAGGATTACCAGCTCGATCTGGTGATCGGCCAGGGACCGGGGGCGCGCAGCGTGAAAATGGATCTGCCCCGGTTTACCCTGGTTGGGGCCACCACCCGCACCGGGTTGTTGACCCCGCCCCTGAGAGACCGTTTTGGCCTGGTGTTGCGGCTTGATTTCTACTCGCCGGAAGAACTGGTCTCGATCGTCAAGCGTTCCGCCGGCTTGCTGGAGGTGGAGGTGGATGATGACGGCGCCTTGGAAATCGGCCGCCGTTCCCGCGGGACTCCGCGGATTGCCAACCGCCTGCTCAAGCGATTGCGAGATTTCGCCCAGGTCATGGCTCAGGGTCGGATTACCGATAAGGTTGCGGATGAGGCCCTGACTATGATCGGTGTTGACCAAAAAGGGCTGGATGAGATGGATCGCCGGATTCTGCTCACCATCATTGATAAATTTCAGGGGGGGCCCATCGGCCTTGAAACCCTTGCCACCATGGCCTGTGAAGAAAAAACCACCCTTGAAGATGTCTACGAACCCTTTCTTATCCAGTTGGGCTTTCTGATGCGGACCCCCAGGGGACGGATGGCTACTCTCGCCGCCTATGAACATTTCGGCAGAATATTTACCGGAAAGGGTAATGCGGAAATTAATGGGGATAATCTCCTGTTTTAGGCGGGAGATGCCTTTTCTTGTGTAGTGCAAAGGGGATGTGATAATATGACAATGAAAAAAATGACGGTTCGTGATGTTCTTGATATGAAGAGCGGTGCTGAAAAGATCACCATGCTCACCGCTTACGATGCCAGTTTCGCCCGTCTGCTGGATCAGGCCGGCATCGATATCGTGCTGGTTGGCGATTCGTTGGGCATGGTTGCCCTGGGCTATGAGTCGACCGTGCCGGTGACCATGGATGAGATGGTCCATCACGCCCGGGCGGTGAAGCACGGGGTGAACCAGGCGCTGTTGGTCGGCGATATGCCTTTTCTTTCCTACCAGGTGAGCCGGGAAGACGCCATTGTCAACGCCGGTCGGTTTATGAAGGAAGCCGGCTGCGACGCGGTCAAACTGGAGGGCGGACTGGAGGTGTGCGACACGGTGGCCGCCCTGGTTCGGGCCGGGATTCCGGTTATGGGCCACATTGGCCTTACCCCTCAGACCGCGGGATCGCTGGGCGGTTATAAGGTTCAAGGCAAGGATGCCGAGTCGGCCCGGCGGATTCTGGCGGAAGCCCGCGGGCTTGCCGACGCCGGCGCCTTTGCGGTGGTGCTGGAATGTATCCCCGATAAATTGGCCGGCGCCATCAGTAAATCCGTTGCCATCCCGACCATCGGCATCGGCGCCGGGGTTGAGTGTGACGGGCAGGTACTGGTGACCCATGACCTTTTGGGGATGTTTGAAAAATTTACCCCGAGCTTTGTGAAGTGTTATGCGAAATTGGCTCCCCAGATCAAAGACGCTATTTCTTCATACCGGGATGAGGTTAAAAATGGTTTGTACCCTGATGCCGCTCACAGCTTTACCATGCAATTGGATATCGATGAGTTGTTGAAGTAAAAGAGAATGATAAATGCCGGGAATAGGCTTGGTCTGTTAAGAGAACTTAAGGATAATATTTAATGGATATTGCAACTATAATTGGTCTTGTTTCCGGTTCGGTTATTCTGATGGCCGCCATTCTTCTCGGGGGCTCCGCCGGGTTGTTTTTAAATATTCCCTCTATTCTGATCGTGATCGGCGGGACGTTGGCCACCGCCTTTATCCGTTACAGCATGGCCGATGTTATCAATTCGGTCAAGGTTGCCCTGAATGCTTTTTTCTCCAAGCTCAGTGTTCCCGGCGAGATTATTTTGGAGATTGTTAATCTGGCCAATATTGCCAGGAAGAATGGTCTTATTGTTTTGGAGCAGCAACCCATTAATGATCCTTTTTTGAAAAAAGCGATCATGTACTGCGTGGATGGGCATGAGGCCGAGTTTATTGAAGAGGTTCTCAAAAAAGAAGTCAACCTCACCGTCGAGCGTCATGAGGTCGGCCAAGGGCTTTTCAAGGGGATGGGCGAGTCCGCCCCGGCCTTCGGGATGATCGGTACCCTGGTCGGGCTGGTCCAGATGCTGGCCAACATGTCTGACCCGGCGTCCATCGGACCGGCCATGGCGGTGGCCCTGCTCACCACCTTGTACGGGGCGGTTATGGCCAATCTCTTTTTTATCCCCCTGGCCGATAAGCTGGCCTTGCGCAGCCAGGAGGAGGAGCGGAACCGAAAGCTGATCGTGGAAGGGGTTCTCGGTATTCTTAAAGGTCTCAATCCCAGGGTCATGGAAGAGTTCCTCGAAACATTTTTGCCGCCTAAAGATCGGAAAGCTGAAGCTAAGCGATAGTTTATTGAGTTAGCGAGGATTAGGTTATGGCGGAAGACGAACCCAAAAAAGTTAAATGTGCCAAAGGTGCTCCCGGCTGGATGTGTACCTTTGCCGACATGATGTCGCTGTTGCTCTGTTTTTTTGTTTTACTTCTCTCTTTCGCCAATATGGATGAGGTGAAATTTGCCAAGATGAACGGCTCGATGAAGGATGCCTTCGGGGTGCAGCGGAGTCAGCAAATTATCAATCCGGTTGAAGGGACGTTAATGATTTCGCCCAACTTTGACTCCACCCCGTTTAACGTGCGCCAGGAGTTGATGGATATAGCCGAGGAATTTGCCGACTCCGGCCTGGTTGAAGCCGCCGAGCTCGAGGACAGTATCGTCATCAGGGTCAAGGAGCAGCTTGCCTTTGATTCGGGCAAGGCGGTGTTGCGGCCTGAATTTATAAAATTGCTTGATAAGATCGGCAAGGTTGCGGCCCTGGCAGATGCCAATATCATAGTGAGCGGCCATAGCGATAATGTGGTGGTCCGCAAGGAAAATGAATTTGGTACCAACTGGGGGTTGTCCGCCGCCCGGGCGGTGGCGGTGGTCGAATATTGGGCGGGCAAGTATAAAATCCCGGCCAGTCGGATGTCTGCGGCGGGTTTTGCCGACGGCAAGCCCATTGCCAATAACAATACCGCCGAAGGGCGGGCCAAAAATCGGCGGGTGGAGTTTACTGTTCGACCAAACACCGGCGGACGGGCTTTTACCGGTTTGAAAGAGTTACAATAATTAAAATCGGTTTTTTGCCATGTGGAAGATCGTTTTGTTAATTTTAGGGGGAGAGCGGAGATGGCAGACTCATTAAATCGCAGGCAGTCCGTACGAATTACGGACAGGTTGCTGTTGACATCAAAGCCTGTTTCGCAGGAAAAATACGAGGCTGTTGTCAAGGATTTTGCCAACGGTATTTCTCTCTACAACCAAGAGGGGTTGGCTGATATCCAGATGGTGATAGGGGCTCAGGGCGCTCTGGCTAAATTGAGCGAGAAGGATGAGCCGCTCGCTGATTTCTTGCGCCATCTTGATAATAAATTGAACATGATCTTGAAAATGGTCAAGGCTGAAAAGACCTCCTATGACGATCTGGAGATGATGAAAGCCAACCTGAGTGGGAATGGCATCGCCTTTATCAGCACCGAGGCGGTTGCGGTAGACGCCCTTCTGGAGTTGCATCTCGTCTTGCTGCCGAGCTATGCCTATGTTTATTCCCTGGGGAAAGTAGTCACCTGCGAATCGTTGCCCGAAGGGGCCGAGGAGCAAGGGTATCGGATTGCCGTTGAGTTTACGGTATTGATGGAAGAGGATAGGGAAAAACTTATTCAACACTGTTTTAAACAGCAGAGCCTTGCCTTGAGAAACCGCAGGCTTAACAACTCTTAAATTTGAAATATGATGCGAGAAATTAACAGCGATGTGATCAGGCAGGCGGTTAGCGAGCTTGCCATCGGCGCGGCCCATGATCTGGAGCCGGATATTCTTGATGCGCTCTTGGCCGCCAGGGACCGGGAAACAGCGCCGCTTGCCAAGAACATTATCGAACTGCTCCTGACCAATGCCGATATTGCCAGCCGTGAACGGGTTCCTGTCTGCCAGGATACCGGCACCTGTATAGTTTTTGTCTCCCTGGGCCAGGACGTGCATGTGATCGGTGATCTGCAGGCGGCTATCCAGGAAGGGGTGCGGATCGGCTATGATGAAGGTTTTTTACGCAAATCGGTGTGCGATCCGCTGACCCGAAAGAATACCGGCACCAATACCCCGGCCGTGGTTCATTTTGATATTGTGGCCGGCGATAAGATCAAGATCAGTTTTTTGCCCAAGGGCTGTGGCAGCGAGAATATGAGCGCCCTGGCCATGCTGCCCCCTTCCGCCGGAATTGAAGGCATGGTGCGCTATGTGATTGAACGGGTGGTTGCGGCCGGTTCCAACCCCTGCCCGCCGGTGGTGGTCGGAGTCGGGGTGGGCGGTAATTTTGAAAAGGTCGCCCTTCTCGCCAAAAAGGCGTTGTTGCGGGAGGTGGGGCAGGCCAGCGAGCGGGCCGAGGTGGCCGAGCTTGAACAGCGATTGCTGGGGGAGATCAACCGGCAGGGGCAGGGGGTTCATGGGCTGGGGGGGATCAATACCGCCCTGGCGGTGCATATCGAGACCTTTCCCTCCCATATCGCCAGCCTGCCGGTGGCGGTCAATATCCAATGCCATGCCCATCGCCATAAAGAGATAATCCTGTAACAATCGATATCGATTTTTGTCATTCACCATAGCTGAGACCTTGAGCCATGTCGTTACTGAGATATAACCCCGAGTTTTTAAATAACCTAAAAGAGGTCAGCCTGCCTTTGGCGGCAGACGTGCTGCCGACCCTGGCCGCCGGTGAACTGGTGAGCCTGAACGGGGTGCTTTATACCGGTCGGGATCAGACCCATCGCCGGCTATGCGCCCTGCTGGATGAGGGAAAAGAGCTGCCGGTGGATCTGGCAGGGCAGCTGCTTTACTACGTGGGGCCCAGTCCGGCCCGGCCGGGTCGGGTGATCGGGGCGGCCGGCCCCACCACCAGTTACCGGATGGACCTTTATACCCCCCGACTCCTTGAGTTGGGGCTGGCCGCTACCATGGGCAAGGGGGCCCGGTCACCAGAAACCAGGGCGGCCATGCAGAAGCATGGCGCCATCTATCTCGCCTCTATCGGCGGCGCCGGGGCCCTGCTGGCAAAGTGTATAAAGAAATCTGAGTTGGTGGCCTTTGGTGATGCCGGGCCGGAAGCCATGTTTAGGTTCGAGGTAGAGAATTTCCCCGCAGTGGTGATCAACGATGTGCAGGGCCGGGATTATTACGCAATGGTTGCCGAGCAGAAGAAGAGCGAGGGGTAATAACAACCCGTTTAATAAGGCGTAGCAGCTCGGCCCATGATTTATGGTGTTAACGTTGTCATATGTCGCCTTGCCTCCTGAAGCGCCAAATCGATATTGGCAAAAATTTGCACATCGGCCATCTTTGCGCCAATCCCATTCTGTTTGAGAAACGAATGCAAATGAGGGCGCACGCCGGAGAAGATCAGGAGGGTGCCCTCATTTTTTGTTTTGCGGACGACCTCTTCCAGAGCGTTCATGGCCGTGGCATCAATGGAAAGGACATGCCGCATCCGCAGGATGAGTACCTTGGGAGGCTTGGTGATAAGGCCCATGGTATCTTTAAACTGGTTGGCCGCCCCGAAGAAAAATGGGCCATATATCTCAAAGACCTCAACACCCTCCGGCACGCTGCGGCCGGAAATCGATAGATCATCTTCCCTTTCATAATCCTCTGTTAATTCGCGGGTAATATTTCTGGTCTCGGTCAGATTTGCCATCCGGTTCATAAACAGAAGGGCTGATAAGACCACCCCGGCTTCAATGGCCACAGTCAAATCGACAAAAATCGTGAGGCAGAAGGTGGCCAGCATGACCAAGATGTCGGCCTTGGGCGCCTGGAACAATTTTGCGAAATGGCGCCATTCACTCATGTGATAAGCAACCACCAGCAACACTGCAGCCAGGCTGGGCATGGGGATTAAGGCGGCCCATTTTCCGAGAAAAATAAGGATGAGCAGCAGGACAACGGCGTGGATTATGCCGGCAACCGGGCTTTGCGCGCCATTTTTGATATTGGTTGCAGTCCGGGCAATGGCGCCGGTTGCCGGGATCCCTCCGAATAAAGGGGTTACCAGATTGGCGATGCCCTGAGCAACCAGTTCCATATTGGATTTATGTCTGGTGCCGGTCATGCCATCCGCGACCACGGCCGAGAGTAACGACTCAATCGAGCCCAGCATGGCGATGGTCAAGGCCGGCGCAATGAGGTGGGGGATGGTTTCCCAGCTGACAGCGGGCAGTTTCGGCATCGGGATTACCGAGGGAACGGCACCGAACTGAGTGGCTATGGTGCTAACCGGCAGCTTGAACAGCTGGACCAAGATAGTGGTGAAAAGGATTGCGATTATCGCGCCCGGAATCTTTTTGCTGATCTTGGGCCAGAAGATAAGAATGAAAAGGGTGATTGAGCTGATAAGGATTGCCCACGGATTATAGGTGGTGATATGGGCGGCATATTCACTAATTCTGGCGATGAAGTGGGCGGATTTGTCGGGGAAATCAAGGCCGAGAAAGGCTTTGATCTGGGTGGTGGCGATCAGAATGGCAATGCCGCTGGTGAAGCCGACGGTCATTGGGTAGGGGATAAATTTGATAACCGCCCCCAGGCGGGCCAGGCCCATGGCAATCATGATCACGCCGGCCATCATGGTTGCGATTGCCAGACCTTGATAGCCGAAGTCATGGACGATCGAAAAGACGACAATGATAAAGGCCCCGGTTGGGCCTCCGATTTGAAAGCGGCTGCCGCTGAGCGATGAGATGATCAAGCCGGCAATAATTGCGGTGTAGAGGCCTTGCTCCGGCTTTACCCCGGAGGCAATGGCAAAGGCGATGGCCAGCGGTAGGGCAACAATCCCGACAATAGCGCCTGCCATCAGGTCCTGGAGCAATTGTTTACGGGTGTAGCCCTGCCTTATGGTGGCTACTAGTTCGGGAACTAACGGCGTGTTCAATAGAAGATTCCTCGCGTATATTCTGTGCAAAACCGCTGCCAGGTAGATATCCGGAGGTCTATGGTTTTTGCAGAAAAAAGCAAAGAAAGGCCAGCGATAGGAACCGGACGAGCTCAAAAAGATTTTCGTCCGGCGGGTTGAGGTGATCAACCCGTCGGTTATGCTGAAAATACAACTTACCTAAAAAAAATCAATGGAAAATAGAAAGCGGTCGGATGTAAAAAAAACAAAAAAAGTTGTGACTTGATAGCGGTTCAGGGGGAGGGGGTGGCATGACAGGCAGGATCCTTGCGGCAAAGAATATCGTCTTTGCCGCAAGGAGGCATAATCAATGATGTCCTTTATTTGCCGGCCACCGAGCCGTATATCTTGATCCCTTTGAGCATCATCAGGGCGGTGTTGAGTTGGTTGTCGTGGCCGAGTAGTTCTTCAATTCTCGTTTTTTCTTCCCGGGCCGCATCGTCCAGCTCTTTCTGCTTGTCTTTGGGGGCGGATTTCAGGCCGTTGTCGATATGGTGCTTGAGGTCTTTTTCCCGCAGATATTTTGGTTTATTCTCCTCATCGTTTTCTTTGTCCTCGGTTTTGTCAGAGTTGCCGTTGGGGGAGGCAACCACGATATCCGGGGTAATGCCGGTGGCCTGGATCGACCTGCCGCTTGGGGTGTAGTAGCGGGCAGTGGTCAGCCTGAGTCCGGCCCCATCGTCCATGGGGATAATGGTTTGTACCGAGCCTTTACCGAAGGTCTGGGCGCCGATGATGAGGGCTTTTTTGTGATCCTGCAAGGCGCCGGCCACGATTTCCGAGGCGCTGGCACTGCCTTCATTGACCAGGACGACAAGGGGGAAATCGTATTTGCCGTTACCGTCGTGGGCATAGAAAACTGTATTCTGTTCCTTGATTCTGCCCTTGGTGGAGACCACGATTCCTTTGTCGATAAAGATGTCTGAAATTTTCACGGCCTGGTCCAGCAGACCGCCGGGATTATTACGAAGGTCGAGAATAAGGCCCTGGATAGCGCCTTTTTCGCCCATATCCTTAATCGCTTTTTTGAAGTCGTTGGTTGTCTGTGATTGGAAGTTGGTTATCCGGATGTGGGGGTAGCCGGTTTCCAAAAGTTGCGCCTTGACGCTGTTGATGGGAATTATATCCCGGATAATGGTTATGTCTTTGAGTTCGGTCCAGCCCTTGCGATGGATGGAAATGTTCACCTCGGTGCCCTTTGGCCCCCGTAATTTTTTAACGGCCTGCATCAGGGTCATGTCCTGGGTGGATTCGTTCTCGATTTTCAGGATTTTATCGCCGGCCCTGAGGCCTTTTTTCGAGGCCGGTGTCCCTTCGATGGGTGAAACTACGGTCAGGATGCCGTCCTTCGTGGTGATTTCAATGCCGATCCCGGTGAAGCTGCCCTTGGTTTCTTCCTGAAGTTCCTTGAACTCATCAGGTTTCATATATGAGGAGTGGGGGTCGAGGCTGGTCAGCATCCCTTTGATCGCACCCTCGATTACCTTTTGGCTGTCGACCTCTTCCACATAATTTTCCTGCACCATGTTGAGGACATTGGAGAAAGCTTCAAGGTTTTTATAGGTGTCGGCGGTTTTTGCAAGACTCAGCGAATAGTTGACCAGAAACAGCGAACCGATGGTAAGGCCGATGGTAAGAAAAAGGATTTTTCTGCCGTAGTGTTTTTTGTTGATTTTCATGCCGAGTCCTTCAAAGGGGAAATTGCAGAAATTTTATAAGATTATGTTGTTATAAAAAGTAGTTGTGATTTTCATGTTAGCATGTCCACTTGCCGGAAACAATGGAATTATCCGTCCGTTGACACAAAGAATCAATTGCGGATTCAGGGTGGTGTCGTGATGGTCAGTTTGGCATTGTTTACCCATTGCAGAGGATTTTCCGGGGTTGTGCCGTGGCGGATTTCAAAATGCAGCCCTTCGCTGAGCAGGCCCGCCTGATTGCCCATGGTGCCGATGATTTCGCCCTTGATTACGGCATCGCCTTCCTGTTTGAAGAATTTTTCCGCCCGGGACATGAGGCTGTAATACTGCTCGCCATGGTCAACAATCAGCAGGTTGCCGTAACCTCGTAAAAATCCGGCATAGACGATTTTGCCGTCGTAGATGGCTCGGATCTGGCTGTCCGAGTTTGTCTTGATATCGATGCCGTTGGCAAAGGTGGTTATTCCGAACTTGCCCTCCGAATTTTTGCCGAACAGGGTGATAACCGTGCCAGAGATCGGTGGGTCGAGTTTGCCTTTTTGGTTGGCAAAGCCGAAGTTGGTTGGCCGTTTTTTCTTGGCATTTACCCGGCGGATCGTTACTTTTTGCTGGCTGGCCGCCTCTTTTTTAAGCACCTTCAAGGTGCTGGTCAGTTTGTCCGCCGCCTCTTCCAATTCATGTAAGGCCTGTTTGTATAGGGTTTTTTCGGTCTTCACCCTTTCCAGTAAGGCCAGCCGGTCCTGCCGGGTTGCCGCAAGCAGGGCTTCATGTTCCTTGATGTCGCTGATCGCGGCAACCAGTGCCTTTTTTTCATCCTGCAGGGCCTGTTGCGCTTTTGATAATACGGCTATTTTTTGCCGATACTCCTTGATTACCTGATGGTCGTACTTGAGCAGGGTGTTGAAATATTCGCGAAAGTTAAGCAGGTCGGGCAGCTCGTTGGTGGAGAACATTACATTCATCACCCCCATCGGTCCCATTTTGTAATAGGCGCTGAGCCGCTTCTGGGTGTGTTGCTTGGCCTCTTCCTTGGCCTGGAGCGCAAGGCTCAGTTCTGCTTGTTTTACCGCGATTATTTTCTCGTGCTCGATAAGGGATGATTTCAGTTCGTTGAGTTTGGCGCTTTCGGCGGCAATGTTCTGATCGATGGTTTCCAGTTCAGTGAGAATACTGTTTTCGTGGTCCCGAGCCGCCTTTACCCTGGTTTTCTGGCTTTCAATCCCTTTGTTTATTCGTTCGATCTTGTTTTGCTGGTTGGTCAGCTGTTCTTTGATTTTTGCCGAGGGCTCGGCCCGGACATAAAACGGACTGCCCCAGATGGCCAAGGTCAAAGCCATGATGAGGGGGAGGTTTTTTGTGAATAGAGAGTGATTCATGTCTTAGATACGTATAAATCTACGGATTGAAAAGAGGCTGCCGGCCGTACAAAGCAGAATCCCGGCGAAAAGAATGGCGGCGATGATCTCCGGTGCAAAAAAGGTGAAATCAAAAAGGTGCAGCAGGCCGGGGCCGCTGAAGCGGCGGCAGATCCATTGGTACAGGATAAATAGGGCGCCCAGGCCAAGGGTCGAGCCCAGCAGGCCCTGGAGCAATCCTTCCAGCAGCAGGGGCATGCGGATATAGGCGCTGCTGGCGCCGAGCAGGCGCAGGATTTCCAGTTCTTCATGGCGTGAAACCACGGTGAGCCGTATGGTGTAGGAGACAATAAAGGTCATGCTCATGATCAGCAGGCCGCCGCTGAGCAGGACAACCAGCCGCAACAGGCTGGTGAAATAACCGAAACGCTTGAGCCATTCCCGTCCGTATTGCACCTTGGAAACCCCGGGCAGGGTTTGCAGGTATTCGGAGAATTGATTGATGTGGGTAAGATTTTTCAAGGTTTTCAGCGGGTAAATCTCGATGGAAGGCGGCAGGAAATATGGGCCCAGATCGTTGAGCACGTCTTTTTCTTCGGCCAACTGTTTGCCGAGTTTTTCAAAGGCGTTCTGCCGGGAAATAAAGACGATTTTTTCAACCTCGCTGAATTCCCTGATTTTGCGCTCGATTTGCGGGCGCATCTGGGGGACGATTTCATCGTCGAGGTAAACGATGATGCGGACGTCATCACCCAGTCGTTCGCCGGCTTTCATCATATTGGTGTAGATCAGAAAGAAGAAAGCGAAAATAAGCACCGACAGGGTTACGGTGAGCAGGGTCATTAGTTGGGTACCCCAGGCAAGCCGTAGATTTCTGGCTGTCTGCCTTAGAATATAGGCCAAATACTGCATGCTTTGTCTCTCCTTGTTAAATCCGAAAACTTTTTCGGAGGCTGTGCTTATGGTTATGCTCGGTGTGATTCAAACAGGTCGATTTGTCTGGGCTTGTTTTTGCCGGTATGGGTCGATATGTGCCCGTAGTGCAGATCCATCACCCGATAATCGGTTTCTTCGTAAATTTTTTCATCATGGGTGGCGATCACTATGGTCGAGCCGCTTTCATTGAGTTGCTTGAACAGTTTGACAACCAGATCGGTGGCGGCGGGATCAAGATTGCCGGTGGGCTCATCGGCCAGCAGCAGGGTCGGGGAGTTGGCCGCGGCCCGGGCCAGGGCCACCCGTTGCTGTTCCCCGCGGGAGAGTTCCCCGGCCGGCTTATTTACCTTGTCGGTAAGTTTCAGGGTATCGAGCAGTTCCATGATTCTTTTTTTGATCTCACCCTTGCTTTTGTAGGTGACCTCCATGGCCATGGCAATGTTTTGCATGACCGTCAGTTTATTGATCAGTTTGAAATCCTGGTAGGCAACGCCGATTTTTTGACGCATAAGTTGGATGCCGGCCGGTTTGATCTTGGATAAATCCCGGCCCGCCACCTCAATCAGCCCTTTGGTCGGGGTCTCAATGCTGCAAATCAATTTGAGCAGGGTGGTTTTGCCGGCCCCGCTCATGCCCGTTAAGAAAAGGATTTCTCCCCGTAAGACCTGGAGCGAAACGTCTTCCAAGGCCAGAACGTCGGGCGGGTATACCTTGGAGACCTTGACTAATTCGATGAGTGGTTTGTTATCTGCGGTACTGGTATGCATGGGTATTCCCTGTTGCAAAAAAAAGGAGCGTCTAATCTTAACAAGCTAATATAGCTTAAAAAATATACAACATTTTAATAAAAAAAGACAATTTATAGCATGTGAAAAAAAATTGACACTTTTTTCACGGATAATGTATACAAAATATATGCGTATATAACATAACATCCGAAATTTCCTAACATAAAAGCTCTATTTGTGATGTTTGTATGAGACAACTCCCCTTTCTTCTTGATGGGTCTTCCGGTTTTTCCACCGATTTTTCTAATTTGTTAAAGAAAAAAAGGGTTGCCCTCGCTGTGCTTTTCAGCGCGTCATTTGAAGTGGTTAAGGTGTTTGCTTTTTTTCTGGATGATTTAGTCCGATATGGGTGTGATTTTGCAAGAAGATGAAAATAGTAACAAAACTGTTGCCAAGGAAAAGGGCTGTGCGGCTATCATCGGCAACAGCAAAGAAATAAGGCATGTTTTCTCCCTGATAAAAAAAGTCTGTGACGCCGACACTACCGTCCTGGTCAGGGGCGAGTCCGGGACCGGCAAGGAGCTTATCGCCCAAGCCCTGCACTATGATTCCAATCGCGGCGCAGGGCCATTCGTGCCGGTTAACTGTGGCGCCATTCCCGGCGAATTGCTGGAAAGCGAACTGTTCGGCCATGAGAAAGGGGCTTTTACCCATGCAGTTCGGACCAGGATGGGCCGGTTCGAGTTGGCGGACGGCGGCACCGTTTTTCTGGACGAGATTTCCGAGATGAGCCCCATGCTGCAGGTGAAGTTGCTGCGGGTGCTTCAGGAAAAGCAGTTTGAGCGGATCGGCGGCACCAAGACCATTAGTTCCGATTTTCGGGTGGTGGCGGCCACCAACCGGGATCTTGAGCATGAGGTGAAAGAGGGGCGGTTTCGTGAGGATCTCTATTATCGGCTCAATGTTATTCCCATCGATGCCCCGCCGTTGCGGAGCAGAAACCAGGATATCCCCCTGTTAATAGAATATTTCATTAACAAATTTACCAGCCATCGGAAGAAAAAGATCAAGGGGGTAGCCGATGATGCCATGGCTGTGCTTTTGCGTTACTCTTGGCCGGGCAACGTGCGTGAGCTTGAGAACATGGTCGAGCGGATGGTGTTGCTCAGCTCCGGGACCACCATCTGTGTTGATGATATCCCCGAGCGGCTCCTGGTGCGGGGTGGGGACGAGGAGTCGCCGGAAGAGTTTGACGAAATTCCGGAACAGGGTTTTTTCCTGAACGAGGTCATGGCTGATTACGAAAAGCGCCTGATCGGCATGGCGCTTAAGCAGACGAACTGGGTAAAAAACAGGGCGGCCAAGCTGCTTAATGTTAATCGAACCACCCTGATCGAAAAGATGAAACGATTCAAGTTGACCGGGCCCGATTCCGAATCATAAAGAGAGGCCTCGGTCGTCTTATCCGCTCCATTAAAAGTTGAAAGTGGTTTTAAGCCTGCTCCAGATCGGTTCAATGATGAAAAGATTGACCCACATATCCATTTTAATCAGCTGTTGGTTGGTCGGTGGCGCCTGGGGTTTCGGGTTTGTCTCCGGAACGGCCGGCGGCTTTATTGTCCATGCGGAAGATGTGCCTGCGGTTGAGGTTGAGTCCGCTCCGGTTGTGGAGACTCCCGCATCTCTTTGGGATGCGGCAATTGCCGCCCGGAAAGCGGATGAGCTCGGGCAGGCCTCCCGCTTGTTTTTGCGTTATTATGAAAAATATCGAAAAACCGACAAGGCTCAGGAGGCTCTCTGGCAGGCGGCCCTGACCAAGAAACAGCTGGCCCTTGTCACCACCCCCCCCGAGTGGGAGGCGGTCCGCAATCTTTTTCGGATGTACAGCACCGATTTTCCAGATGCAGAGCATAGTCAGGAGGCATATTTTGAGATCGGCGTAAGCCATTATCGGATGAAATATTATCGGGAGGCCCTGATTTATTTTAACCTTTTCGGTCAGCGTTACCCTGATTCCGCCCTGACACCCCAGGTGCGATATTGGCAAGGCAAGACCATGGTGACGGTGGGCAGGTTTGATGAGGCGGCCGCGGTCTACCAGGAGGTCTTGAAAAGCGAGGATCGGACTTTGCGGATCCTGGCGATGATCGGGCTGGGGGAAACCTATAGCGCCATCGGCCGGAACAGCAAGGCTTTGCAGACCTATCTGTCGATCATGCGCGAATATCCCAAGTACTATTATGAAGATCTCGATTTTTTGGTAAATCTTGGTAATGCCTATTTTAAGGTGGGCAAAGAGCAGCAGGGCCGGGAGCAACTTTTTTATTTTCTCAATATGACCGAGCAGCCCCAGCGCCGGGCCGAGGTGCTTTTCGACTTGGCCGAAAGTTATCACCGGTTGGGGGAGGATGCCTCGGCTCAGAAGCTTTATGCCAACGTTATTGAAGAGGGGAAGCCCGGTGAGCGGCCGGTGGTTCTGGCCCTGTTTCGCCAGGCCGAATTTCTTGACGATCCTGATAAAAAGCTCAGTAAATGGCAAAAAAGAAGAGATCCGACCGATCCGGCCGGTGATGTGCCCTATCGGGTCGTTCTTGATAATTACCATGCCGACCCCATTGCCCAGGATGCGCGGCGGGCGCTTTTTTTGCGTTACAAGGCCCGGGGAAATTTTGAATACGCCAGTGAGGTGGGCAAAAGTTATCTGCGCAACGATGCGCCGGGGCTGATGGCGGGCGAGAGCAAGGATTTCTCCAACCTGATTTTGCTTTATCTGGCCGAGGAATTACTTGCCAAAAAAGAGTTCGAAAAGCTGTTCCATCTCTATGAAATCGAACATCGGCACGTAAAAACCTTGGACAGCGGCCATTTTCTTTTTTTGGTCGGTCAGGCCCTGGAGGCGCTTTCCCTGTACGACCAGGCCGGGGTGGTTTACTATCGCGCCCTGTCCCTGCCTATTGCCGATCAGGAAAAGGTCGCCCTTTATTTTCGGCGGGCCGAGGTTTATCTGGCCCAAATGAACACCAAGGCCGCGGATCTGTTGCTGAAGTACCTCCGGGATATCTATCAGGATAGCAAAAACATCGGCGAGGTTTATTTTCTGAGCGGCCGCCTCAGCGAGATGGAGGGCCGCAGCGCCGAAGCCCTTAATTATTACACCAAGGTGGCCGCCGCCCCGACCTTTCCCGAGAAAAAAAATCTTTATGCCCAGGGTCGGTTGCGCCAGATGTTTCGGTTGGCCCTTTATGATGAGATGCTTGACGCTCTAAGCAGTTACCGGCAGGAGCAATTGCTGGAAGCTGCCGAGCTGCAGTCCTGGTATCGGCGGCTCGGCGATGAGCTGCGCCGCATTGACGAGCAGAAAACCTTTGCCGCCTATCTGGCCGCGGTCAGTGAGGACATGCCCCGGGAAGTTGAGGCGGCCCAGCATATTCATCTGAATCTGGGGGACATGTTTTATAGGCTCGGCGAGGTTGACAAGGGGCGGGATCATCTGGTTAAGGCGCAGCAAGGGCCGGATATGTTACTTAAAAAGCGGGCGCAAGAGCGACTCAATCAGGTTGAGATCGATCAGGGTACCAGGTTGAAGGACAGGTTGCGCGGCAATTCCTGATCTGAAATTTTTATGAATATGACGGAAAGATGAACCACTCTCTGCTTCAAACCTCAGACCATCTGCGTGAATTTTTATTTGCCGTTCTCGAAAGTCTGCCGGGTGGGATCATGTTGGCTGATAAGCGGGGGGAGTTGTTGGCGGTAAATTCCAAGGCCTCCGGGTTGTTGGGGATGACCGGCTCTTCGGTGCAGAACAGATCCTGCTGGGAGCTCTTGCGGCAGCGGTTGGGAATATCAACCGTTGATCATGTGCAACTGCAGGCCTCGGGTGGCCGTCTTTTGTGCGAGATTCAGGATGGGGCTTTAAAGCGCGAGAAGCGGTATATTTTGATCAGTCGGAATGATCTGCAAAGCCCCTTTGTCGGGATCTCCGGTTTTTTTCTTTCCCTTGAGGATATTACCTTCCCCGCCTTGATTGAGGCCCAGCAGGACCGGAGCAAACGGTTTTCCGGCATGCAGGAGATGGCGGCGGCCATGAGCCAGGAGCTGAAAAATCCCCTGGGCAGTCTCGAATTGTATGCGTCGATTCTCAAGCGGGAATTGTATGATGATCCTGATAACGAAAGGGTCACCACCCAGATGCTCGGCGCGGTCCGCACCATGAATCATTTGCTCGATAATTTTGCGACCTTTGCCGCCTTGCCTAGGCCGGAGATGGCCGAGGTTGATCTTGATGGGCTGCTCAGGAAATGTCTGGGAATTCTCCGGGAAGTGGGCAGTGAACATGAGGTGTTTTTTCAAAGCCGGTTTGCCCATCAGGGGATAACCTTGATCGGGGACGCCCAGCTCTTGGAGCAGCTTTTTCTTAACCTGGGAATGAACGCGGTGGAAAGCATGAAGCAGGGGGGCGAGGTCTTGTGGGCAACCAGGCTGGTAGAGCCTGCCAAGAGCCACGGCGTTTTTCTAGAGATAAGGGTCGAAGACCAGGGTGAGGGGATCGCGCCGGAACATATGGCAAAGATTTTTGACCCTTTTTTCACCACCCGGGATCGGAAAAGGGGGGTGGGGCTGGCTCTGAGTCATTATATTGCCGAGTCGCATCACGGTTTGATCGAGGTGGAAAGCAACCAGGGCGGCGGGGCGGTGTTCCGGGTCTTGCTGCCGGTGCTCTCTGCGGCTGATGCAAAATCTAACTTAACTAATTAAAGAACTAACATTTTATGTCTGAAACGGGCCGCAAAATACTGGTTGTTGATGATGAGCAGAACATGCGCATTGCTCTCTATGAGGCATTGTCCCGGGGCGGGCATGAGGTGTCGGTTGCCGAAAACGGCAGCATGGCCCTGGAGATGATCAGGAAAAGCAGGCCGGAATTATTGATTACCGATATCAAGATGCCGGTAATGGACGGCATTGAGCTGCTCCGCCAGGTCAAGGCCCTGGTCCCCGAGCTGCCGGTGGTGATCATCACCGGCTATGCCACGGTGGACACGGCGGTGGAGGCCATGAAACAGGGGGCCTTCGACTATATTTTAAAGCCCTTTCCGGTGGAGATCATCGAGGAAACGGTGCTCAGGGTATTTGGGGGGAAGACAATTCGACCGCACCGGGCCGTGCCTTCTGTTTCGGCCAAGGCGGCCGGCATGTTGGCGGAGAAACCGATCATCGGTCGCAACCCCAAGCTGTTGCAGTTGATGAGCCGGGCCAAAACCGTGGCCTCCAGCAAGGCCACCGTTCTTATCCTGGGGGAGTCGGGCACCGGTAAAGAGGTTTTTGCCCGCTACATTCACCAGGAAAGCGATAGGCGGGATGGTCCCTTTGTCGCCCTCAACTGCGCGGCCCTGCCCGAGGGCTTGCTTGAAAGCGAGCTGTTCGGTCATGAAAAAGGGGCCTTTACCGGCGCCATCGTCTCCAAGAAGGGCAAGTTCGAACTGGCCGACGGCGGCACCCTGCTCCTCGATGAAATCGGTGAGATTCCTCTGCATCTGCAGGCCAAGCTGTTGCGGGTGTTGCAGGAGGAGGAGGTGGATCGCCTCGGCGGTCGGGCGCCGGTAAAGGTCGATGTCCATGTGCTGGCCACTACTAATCGCGATCTGGAAGAGGCGGTCAAGGAGGGCACCTTCCGACAGGATCTCTATTACCGCCTCAATGTTATCCCCCTCAAACTGCCGGCCCTCAGGGAGCGGCCCGAGGATATAGAGTTGTTGGCCGAATTCTTCATCGCTAAATATTCCGGTCAGTATGGGAAGGCGATAAAAAAATTGTCAAAAGGCTCCAGGGAGCGGTTTGCCTGCTATGGGTGGCCCGGCAATGTGCGGGAGATGGAAAATCTGATTGAGCGGGCGGTGCTGCTGTCCATGGGTAATGAGCTCGATCTTTGGGATTTCTGGGACGATGTCGAAGTGCCGGCCGAGGCCCTGGCCGCGCCCGATCTGGTTGTCGATTCCGGCCCGCCCGTCGAATCAGCTTTTGCCGTGGAGGCGGCAAATACTTCCGCCGCCCTTGACGGCGGATTACAGCCCCTTCGCGATGTCGAGCGTCAAATGATATTACAGGCCTTGGATCAAACCGACAATAATCGGACACATGCCGCCAATATTCTCGGGATCAGCGTGCGGACCCTCCGCAACAAACTGCATGAATACCGCTCCCAGGGGTTGATTAGTTGAGTTAGTTGTTTTTCTGTTTGCTTTGTTAATGGTTTCGGCCGGTTATCCTGGTCGACCGGTCCCGGTCTTATTTTGTTTTTTCTGAGTTTTTCCTCTTTTTATTCCATCTGTCGTCATTTTCCGCTCCCATGGGGTTGTCTCTGTGTTATTTTTTTACTCTTTGGCATTGGTTTTGCATTAAAAAATAAGCGAAACTATTCTGCTAATCATGGAGGACAACATGCCGGTAAATAAACTTTTTGGTGGAAGCGTCGATCTGATGCGCCAGGCGCTTAATGTGCGCATGGAGCGGCAGGGCTTGATCCAGTCCAATGTGGCTAACTATGAAACCCCCGGCTACAAGGTGCAGGATTTAAATTTCGAAAGGGTGATGCAAAGTGTGATGCAAGGCCAGGGGCAATTGGCTCTTACCAATAAAAATCATGTGCAGCTTGATGCCTTGGAGGTAAGCAAAACCCGGGAGTTTTCCGAAGAGAGCCGGCCGGTTGATCTTGATGAAGAGATGGTCAAGCTCTCCGAGAACCAGCTCATGTACCAGATCACCACCCGGCTGGTCGGCAAAAAACTTGAAGGGATGCGTTACGCCATTGACGAGGGAGGTAAATAATAGATGGATGTCTTGACTGCAATGAAGATCAGTAGTTCGGCGTTAAAGGCCGAGCGTGCCCGTATCAATATCTCGGCAATGAATCTGGCCAATGCCAATACCACCCGCACCATTGATGGTGGGCCCTATAAAGCCAAATCGGTTGTTTTTGCGGCCAAGCCCCTTGATGGTGTCAATTTTCGCGACACTCTTAATTCGACCACCGAGCGTCTGCGTCAGGTTGAGGTGGTTGAGGTGGTGGAGGATCAGGCGCCCTTCAAGGAGGTCTATGATCCAAACCATCCGGATGCGGATGCCAATGGCATCGTCAAATTGCCCAACGTCAATGTGGTAGAGCAGATGACCGATATTATGAGCGCTAAACGGGCCTATGAGGCCAATGTCACCGCCCTTGACGCCGCCAAAAATATGGCGCTTAAGGCCCTTGATATCGGCAGGTAAGATCGGCCGGGGAATTTATTAAACTCTTTGTCATGATTATTTTATAAAACGGAGTGTGAAGATGAAAGCAATTACCATGCAGCCCATTAATCCGGCCGGCGCGACTTCGCTTCAGCCTGCGGTCAAGAGTGCGGGCCAGTCCACCGGCTTTGGTGAGATTTTTAACAATGCCGTAAATGCCGTTAATGGTCAGATGCAGGAGGCGGATAAATTGTCCCAGGGCTTGGTCGCCGGTGAGCATGCCAATATCCATGAAACCATGATTGCCGCTGAAAAGGCGGGGATTTCGTTCCGGCTGATGACCAAGGTTCAGCAGAAGGCGCTGGATGCATACCGTGAAGTTATGCGGATGCAGCTTTAATTTTTGAGATTAATATTTTTTTAATAATATCGCAGGAAAGGTAGAAAAATGGCGAATCCGAAAGAGATTATTGAGCAGGGCGGTTCGATTGTTAAAGGATTGAGCATGACCCAGAAGATCGTGGCCCTGGTGCTGTTGGTCGTGTTCGTGGTTGGGATGATCAGCCTTACCACCGTGAGCACTGAAACTGACTATAAGGTGCTTTTTTCCGGTCTCAGCCAGGAAGACGCGGCCGAGGTGGTGGCCAAGCTCAGTGATCAGCGCAGCCCCTACAAGCTGTCGGAGAACGGTAACGCCATTTTGGTGCCGGCGGGCCAGGTTTATGAGATCCGCTTGGCGCTGGCCGGTGAGGGCTTGCCCCGCGGCGGCGGAGTAGGGTTTGAAATCTTTAATGAGACCAGCCTGGGGACCACCGACTATGTGCAGCGGCTTAATTATCAGCGGGCCCTGCAGGGGGAGCTGGCCCGCACCATCCGCAACTTCCAGCAGGTGGTTGAAGCCAGGGTCCATCTGGCGACCCCGAAAGAGTCTGTTTTTATCGAGGATGAAAAGCCGCCCACCGCCTCGGTGAGCGTAAAGTTGCGCGGGCGGGAGAAACTTAACGACAGTCAGGTGCAGAGTATTGTCAACCTGGTGGCCAGCGCCGTGCCGGGACTGACCACCGAAAACATCACCCTGGTGGATACCAGCGGCCGCCTTCTTTATCGTAAACATGGCGATGAGGACGGCATGTTGTCCGGCAGCCAACTCGAGTATCAGCAAAAGGTCGAGCAGTCCATGCGGCGCAAGGTTGAAACCATGCTGGAAGAGGTGGTCGGCGTCGATCGGGTCAGGGCTCGGGTTACCGCTGAGGTTGATTTCAGCAAAACCGATCTCACCGAAGAAAATTTTGATCCGGAAACCCAAGTGGTCCGCAGTGAGCAATTGCTCACCGAAGAGGATCAGAGCAACAGCGCCAATCCCCAAGGGATTCCAGGGGTCAAGGGCGAGCTGGCCACCTTTGCCGAGGCGGACGGCCAGGGGGCAAACGGCAAGAGTTATAAACGGAACAACGTTACCCGTAATTATGAGATCAGTCGTCAAACCAAGAAGGTTCAGGAATCCGGCGGGGTGGTCAAGCGTTTGTCGGTGGCGGTAATGGTTGACGGCACCTATAAAAAGAGCGTTGACAAAGATGGGGTGAAAAGTCTAGAATATCAGGCACGGAGTCCTGAAGAAATGCGTTATTTCGACAAGTTAGTTAAGAATGCCATCGGCTTTGATCCGGAAAGGGGCGATCAGGTTGAAGTAGCTGCTCTGCCTTTTGCTCTTTCCTCGGTGATGGAAGTAGAGGCTGATCCCATGGACAGGTGGCGTGAAATGGCGAATTTGGTGGCTCTGCCCTTTGTTTACCTGATGATCGCTATCCTGGTGATTCTCTTTGTGGTGAAACCGGCCTTGAGGCTGCTTGCCAGTAAGAATGTCGAGGGGCAACTCGCCTCCCAGCTGGCCGCCCATGGGGGTCATGTGCCTGGTGCGGAAGGTGGGCCGGAGGAGGATTTAAGTCTTTCTCCCCGTGGTTTGACGGATCAGGAAAGGATTTACCGTTTGGCGCAGAGCGATCCGGATCGGGCTGCTGATCTGGTGCGCCGCTGGTTACGTTCGGATGCATAGATTGGTGATAGGTAGGTCACGTCCCGAGGCTGATAATTATGAGTATAGTTAAAACCAAAAAAGATGGCGGTACCGAAAATCTGACCGGCCCGGAAAAAGCGGCGATCTTCATGCTTACCGTGGGCGAGGATTTTGCCGCCAAGGTTTTCCAGCGGCTCGATCCCGATGAGATCAAGCTGGTCGGCCGGCAGATGGCCCGGGTGGACAAGGTCGACCGGGAAGACATGAATGCTCTGCTTAACGAGTTTAAGAGCGACACCGGTGAGGCGGATATCTTTCTTTCCGGCAATGAGTTGCTGGAAGGCGCCCTGAAGCGCGCGCTGTCAAGTGATAAGGCCAGTGAGATCCTGGAAGAGATTCGTTCGGACTGGAAGCTCACCCTTTTTCAAAAGGCGAGGAAGCTGGAGCCCAAGGTTTTGGTCAACTTCCTGCGCAACGAGCATCCCCAGACCGTGGCTCTGGTTCTCTCCGTTCTTGAGCCGACCCAGTCCGCCCAGATCCTGGCCGAGTTTCCGGAGGAATCCCAGGTCGAGGTCGTGATGCGGATGGCCGAGCTGGATAAGGTTAGCCCCGAAATCCTCGTTGATGTGGACCGGGTTCTCCAAGACGAGCTGCTGTCGGTGGAGGGCATGGAAGGCCAGCGCCTGGGCGGGGTCGAGGCCGTGGCCGAGATTCTCAATAATGCGGATCGGGCCTTGGAGGCATCGGTTCTGGAAGGGGTGGAAGAACAACGGGAGACCCTGGCCGATGAGATTCGTCGGTTGATGTTCGTCTTCGAGGATCTGATGGGGGTTGACGACCGCGGCATCCAATCCATCCTCAAAGAGGTCAGTACCGATGATTTGAAGATCGCCTTGAAAATTGCCTCGGATGGGCTTAAGGATAAGATATTCGGCAGTATGTCTTCTCGAGCGGTTGATATGTTGAAAGAGGATATGGAGATCATGGGGCCGACCAGGGTTCGCGATATCGAGCAGGCCCAGCAGTCAATTATTAAGATAGCCAAACGCCTTGAGCAGGAAGGAAAGATTCAGCTCATGCAGGGCAGTGGAGAGGACGAGTTTGTCTAAGTCTAGCAAAGTGGAGCAGGGAAAAACAAACCGGGGTTCATCTCCTGCCCCGGACAGCGCTTCGCTTAGGCGGGCGGCCTTGCTGGATACCGAGGAATTTCTTTCTTACGATGATTTTTGGCGGCAACAGTCTGCGACCGGCGGCGCCATTAAAAAGGTGGAGCGAAGGAAAACGCCCCAGGAGATTGCCGCCGCCGAGGCGGAGGCATTGCTTAGCTCGGCCCGGGAAGAGGCGGCCAAGGTGATGCAGGATGCTTATGACCAGGGCTTTGCCGAGGGCGAGGCCGCAGGGCTGGCCAAGGCCAAGGGTGAGTATCAGGAGCGGATTGCCAAGCTCGGCAGCCTGCTTTCCGCCCTTGACGGGCAAAGGGCTGATGTTCTCCGTCAGCACGAAGAACACCTCCTGGAGCTGATCAAGACCATGGTTGATCGGCTGGTCAACCACGAGGTGTCGGTTAATCCATTGGTGATCAAGGCCTGTCTGCAGAAGGCCATGGACTATGTTGTGGAGAATTCCACGGTTCAGGTCCATCTCCATGCGGATGATTTTAACCGGATCAAGAAGATAAGCCTTGATGATCCATCCTTGCTGGCCGGCAAAAACAGGGTGCAGCTGGTTGAGGATCCCCAGATCGGAGTGGGCGGCTGTTTTTTGAAAACCGATTTCGGTGAAATCGATGCCACCTTGGAGCAGAGCCGGGCAAGGCTTTTTGCTGTTGTCGAAAAGGCCTTTTCGGCCGCCCTGGCCGCGAACAACGGTTGACGAACCCCCCTGTTTTTTTCGGGGCGGGTCTTATCTTAAAAACTATCCAGAGAAAATCTCATGAATCTCTCCCACTGTATCCAGGTCGCCAAGGACACGCCATTGATCAGTGTCGGCGGGCGGGTCAATCAGGTGATCGGCATGGTGCTCGAAAGCCTGGGGCCGGGAATCCCGGTGGGCAGTATCTGCGAGGTTGATGTTTTTAAAGGGCGCAGCAAGGTGCTGGCCGAAGTGGTCGGCTTCCGGCAGGGGCGGGTTCTGCTCATGCCCTTGGGCGAGATGCGCGGGGTTGAGCCGGGCAGCGCCATCCGGATGGTGGGCGGCGAGGCCGGGGTGCCGGTGGCCGAGTCGTTGCTCGGTCGGATAATCGACGGCCTGGGCAATCCCATGGATGGGAAAGGGCCCCTTGCCACCGAAACAATCTATCCCCTCTATGCCGATCCGCTTAACCCCATGGAGCGCGAGCGGATCAAGGAGCCGGTTGATGTGGGGGTGCGGGCGATCAACGGCCTGTTGACCTTGGGCAAGGGGCAGCGCATCGGCATCCTGGCCGGTTCCGGGGTGGGCAAGAGTACCCTGCTCGGGATGATTGCCAAGCATACCGCCGCCGATATCAGCGTAATCGCCTTGATCGGTGAGCGTGGTCGTGAGCTCAAGGATTTTATCGAGCGGGATCTTGGTCCCCAAGGCCTGGCCCGTTCGGTGGTGGTGGTAGCCACCTCGGATCAGCCGCCCCTGGTGCGAATGCGCGGCGCCTATCTGGCCACCGCCATTTCCGAGTATTTCAGGGATAAGGGCCGCGATGTTATTCTGATGATGGATTCGGTCACCCGTTTTGCCATGTCCAGTCGGGAGGTGGGGTTGGCCATCGGCGAGCCGCCTACTTCCAGGGGCTATACCCCTTCGGTTTTCGGGCAATTGCCCAAGCTGCTCGAGCGGGCCGGAACCTGCGAAGGCAAGGGCAGTATTACCGGCATCTATACGGTTCTCGTGGAAGGCGATGATATGAACGAGCCCATTGCCGATGCGGTGCGCTCCATTGTCGACGGCCATATCATCCTCAGCCGGGATCTGGCCGGCCGGGGTCATTATCCCGCCATTGAGGTCATGGGCAGCATCAGCCGGTGCATGACCGATGTGGTGGCCAAGGCCCAGGTGAACAATGCCCATAAATTTCTTAATGTGCTCTCCACCTATCGTCGCTCGGAAGATTTGATCAATATCGGGGCATACGCCAAGGGCAGTAATCCGGGCATCGATAATGCCATTGCCATGATCGACAGGTTGAACGGATATCTGAAACAGCCGGTTGACGAAAAGGTTTCTTTTGCGCAAAGCATGAAGCAGCTGGCGGAAATTTTTCCTGCCTGACAATATAATTTTATAAGTAGCAGGGTTCAAGCTCTTGTTGGTGGATTATGGCCTATCATTTTAAACTCGATACCGTGTTGATGCTGCGCCGCAACCTCGAAGAGGTGGCCCAGCAGAAACTGGCCAAGGAATTGTTGGTTCTTGATGCCCATAGCCGGCGGTTGGCCGAGGTTAAAAAGGCGCGGGAGGATTTGATTGCCGAGTTTGAGCAGAAGAAAAAGGCGCCGATGAATCCGGCCTTCTTCTCTTTTTATATGAACTCGATCAGCCGGCGGGAGCAGGAGATCGAAGGGGTGCTTCAGCTGATTGCCAACCAGCAAAAAGCCGTGGCCAAGGCCCGCCATGAACTTGCGGAAAGGGTTAAGGGCAAAAAGGTAATGGAAAAGGCCAAGGAACGTGATTATCAGAAATACCAGCATGAAGAACTCAGAAAAGAACAGAACGAGGCCGACGAGCAGATGGTTCTGCGTTTTGGCCGGCAGGATAATGGGTGATTTTTGTTTTCAGGAGAGGGGCCGGTGGGATTATGCAGAATAATATTTTAAGGTTAACTTTCTTTTTCGCGCTTGTTTTGTTGATGATGCCGGTGGCTGATTCGGCCAAGGGGGCCGAGAAGGAAGCGGTGAAGGCTTCAGCCCAGGAGATCGCCTTGTCCGCCAGCATCAGGGAGCGGGAGGAGGCCATTGTCGCCAAGGAGAAGGAGCTTGCGATCCGGGAAGAAGAGCTTGCCAAGCTGAGCCTGCAGGTGGATGAAAAATACAGCAAGCTGCTGGCCTTGCAGGAAGAGGTCAAGGTAGAGTTGGGGGTTCTCAATCAGGTTAAGGATCAGCGGTTTAAAAACCTGATCAAGGTTTACAGCGCCATGAGCGCCTCCAAGGTGGCGCCCCTGCTTGATAAGATGGAAGACAAAGAGGTGGTGATCATCCTCGAGGCGATGAAAGCGGATCAGGTTTCTAAAATTATTCCCAAGCTTGATCAGGACAAGGCGGTGCGGGTGAGTAAGAGCCTCGGCCTGTTGTAAGCTTTACGTTGTTTACGGCTTTTTTGATCCCTTTCGGATTTTCGGAAGGGATTTTTTTTTGCCGGGGCGCTGGGGATCTTGTTTAAGATAATAAACTAGACAGCTCATTTTTTGGCAAGACAAATGATCTGTTTTTGGGTTAGGGTGAAATTGAAAACCTTTAAACACAGGAGGGGGAAAAGAGTGAAAACGTTACGCCGGCTTGAGGCTGATCCTGATGTTGTGCGGCTGCAAAGGCTTTTGTCGTCCCATGGCTATTTTAAGGAGCGCACCCCACCCGATGGGATCTTTGAGGAGGTCACCCATGAAAATGTGGTGGTCTTTCAGTTGCAACACGTCGATGAACAGGGCCAGGCCCTTGAGGCTGACGGAGTCGTAGGCGCTAAGACCTGGTGGGCTTTGGAAAACGGCAGCGGAGAGGCGCAACGTAACCATTTTCAGCCGATTATTCCCGACGGTTTGACCACCAGACGGCAACAACTGCTGGAGATGATATATAACGAACATGCAAAGCCTGTTTACGAAGTGCCGGACGGCTCAAATCGGAGCCCGGATATCGATGGCTACTGGGGAAACACCGGAGTGATCGGTCAACCATGGTGTTGCGCCTTTGTCTCTTGGGTATTGCGTGAAGTGGTCGGCGGCTATCCCATCGAAGGGCAACACCATATCGGGGTGCAAAACATGTGGCGGGCGGCCCGGCGGGCGGAAATGGAAACGCCGGAGCCCAAGCCCGGCGATATTTTTGTTCAGCTTAAAGCAAACGGCAAGGGGCACACCGGTTTTGTCGTCGGGGTGTCGGCGGATGGTCTCTCCATTTATACCGGGGAGGGTAATTGCGGGAACCGGTTAAAAATAGGGTTGCGGCAAAAAAATTCAATAAACTATTATATTGATTGTCTCAGAGACGCTCAGTCCCTGGATTTTGCTCGCAGCAAATTTGATGTGCAGAAAGTTGGCGGTCAAGGCACCCGTTGACATGCGCGGTTAAATTCAACCATGGTTGATATATTATGTTTTTGGTCGATAAGCCCTATCTCTCGGAATTTTTTAAAAAGACGATCAGGGATCATGGGATTCCGGTGGTCGACACCGAGATTGCCAGGCAACTTGGTCTTTATCCCGGAACCAAGCTCATCAGTGAAGAGCAAGCAATCGAGATGGCTGGGCAACAGGATGATCTTCGGATCTATACCACCTCGGAGAATGCCATCGGCTGGCTGGCAAAGCATTTCCCGGTCAGCGATCTTCCTGGAAAGATCGATATTTTTAAAAATAAATTGAAATTCAGGGAGCTGACCAAAACACTTTTTCCCGGCTTCTATTTCCACGGGGTGCGGGTTAGCGAGCTGCGGCAGGTACAATTTGATCAACTGCCCCTGCCTTTTATTATTAAGCCCGCGGTTGGTTTTTTCAGCATGGGGGTGCATAAGGTCTCAAGTTACGAGGAATGGCTGGTTGCCTGTTCGGCAATAATTGCCGAATTGGCACAGGGCCGGAATCTCTATCCGGAAGAGGTGCTGGATACCGGCACTTTTATCATCGAGCAATGTATCAACGGCGATGAATTTGCCATTGACGCCTATTTCGATGCCGACGGGGAACCGGTTATCCTGGGTATTTTTCAGCACCCTTTTTCTTCGAATAGTGATGTCAGCGACCGGGTTTATATCTCTTCCAAGGAGATTATCGAAAGCAATCTTGCAGAATTCACCGACTTCATCGGTAAAATCGGTCGCCTGGCCGGGCTGAAAAATTTTCCGGTCCATGTTGAACTGCGGCGGGATATCGACGGCGCCTTACTGCCCATCGAGGTTAACCCGATGCGGTTCGGCGGCTGGTGTACCACCGCGGATCTCACCTTTCTTGCCTACGGCTTAAACCCTTATCTCTATTATTTTTTAGGAACAAAACCCAACTGGCCGGCGGTTCTCAGGCGGAAAGATGAGAAGATTTTCAGTATTGTTATCCTGGATAATTCGACCGGGGTGGATGAAAAAGCGATCAACGCTTTTGATTATGATAAATTGTTGGCAAGGTTTGAGCATCCGATCGAGTTGAGAAAAATTGATTATCGTCACTACCCGATTTTCGGGTTTTTGTTCGCGGAAACCAGGGCGGCCAATTTTGCTGAGTTGGAAAACATTCTTGCTTCAGACCTCAAGGAATTTATTTCATGCCATAATACAGAGGGATAATGAGATAGGTTCTAGTTAGTTGAGCCTGCCGTTGTCGATCTTGCCCTTTAAAAAAAAATCGGAGGAGAAAAATTATGAAATGGCTTATTGGTCTGTTCATTTTTTTGGCATCGGGATCTTCTGTTATGGGCCAGGAGGTGGTCAGCGGTTGGGATGATCCGGCTGCAGGGCTCGCCGGCTGGGAAAAAGGGTCGTCCATCACCTTTACCGAATACCACGACAGCGGCGGCAACCCCGGCGGGCACGTCCGGGCCTATGGCAATCTGACCACCGGTCTGCTCAATAAGCAACCTGAGTTTACCGGCAATTATATCGAGAAAAATTATAATAATATCTCGTTGGATATCATGGTCAACCTGCAGCAGTTGCCCAACTTTAAACCCGCCATCACCCTCCGTTACAGCCCGTCTTTTGCCGGTTGGAATTATGAGCTGGCCGATTTTACCATTAATGCCGGGGTGTGGCAGCATTTCGAGGTTTATTTCGATCCGGCCTGGAGCGATGCCGAGGCCCAGGCCCATGGCTGGTCTTTGTCCCCCGGGCCGACCAAGAGTTTCCAGGAAACCTTGGCCCATGTCTGGGCCGTCTCCGTTACCAGCCCTTACCCGCAGATCACCAGCAAAAATCTAGGCTATGACAATTTCAAGCTCTCCCACGCGGCCCCGCCCCCGGCCGCCCCTGCCACGGAGAGTCAGGGGCAGGAGGGGGAGTCGACAGAGGAGGCCGAGCAACCGGTGAAAACAATCCCCGGGGTTCGTCGGCCTATGCGGCTGTTAAAGGACAGAATCAAATAATCGGCAAGCTCTGGATAATATTTTCCTCGCTTGCCCTAATTGTGGTTATTCAACAAAAAAATCAAGACGGACACCGACCTGATCGCCCTTGTCAAGGGCATGGAAACCGAGGACTCGGCCAACCTGTTCTTGGGCCAAGCCGCTGAATGATCCGCAAAGCCTGCGGTTATTGTCTGTCCTTTTTTAGGGGAAGGGAAAAAAAGCTGGCTCTGACTTAAAATCTTTATTATTGAGAGCGATATCACTCGTTGGCAGATGATTGCCGATTGGTCATGGTCACCCCGGAGAGGTGTCAGAGTGGTCGAATGAGCCGGATTCGAAATCCGGTGTATCCGCGAGGGTACCGTGGGTTCGAATCCCACCCTCTCCGCCATTTTTTTATCTGTGGCTGCCGGGTCTCCGGTGGTTTGCAGCTGTCCAATGTAAAAGTTTTTTTTATACAATAATTCCGATCTGGATTTTTCGACAGCCAATCCATTTCTTCCCAATTTTTGCGCATAACGATAAGGATGGTAAATGGCTAAGCCTTGGCGGGTAGTAGACAATATTGAGACCGACGAAGGGCTGCTTGAGCTTCGGCAACGGGGCGAGAGAGATTACCTGATCACCATTGATCAGCGGGTGCTGATGAACTCCTCGGCCAACAAGAGCGAGATAGTTTTGTCGGAGCTGGCCTGTGAGTCGCTACGCGATAAAAAGAATGTCCGAGTGCTGGTGGGGGGGCTGGGCATGGGGTTTACCCTCAAGGCGGCTCTTGATAATCTGCCGGTCGACGCCGAGGTGCTGGTGGCTGAGCTCAACCCGATTATGGTCCAATGGTGCCAGGGGCCGATGGCTCATTTGACCGACGGCGCGGTGGATGATGAGCGGGTGACGGTGGTGATCGGCAATGTGGCCGAGGTTATCCGCCAAGCGGCAATGAAGGATAAGAAGGATAGTTTTGATGCCATCATTCTGGATCTTTACGAAGGGCCCTATGAAGGGGATCAGGGCCGGGGTGAATATCTTTACGGCGATGCGGCCCTGGAACTGAGCCGTTCCGCCTTGAAGCCGGGCGGGGTGCTGGCGGTCTGGTCCGAAGATCCGGACAAGGCCTTTGAAAATCGTTTACAGGCGGCCAGGTTCTCCGTTAATCTGCAACGGCCGGGGCGGGGTGGCCGCCGGCATGTGGTTTATATTGCCAGGAAAACAGCCAACTAAGATTTGGTCGGTACGAGCCGGCCGATGCTTTTTTTAAGGAAGAAAGAATGGGTAACCCGTTAAAAGATCAGCTGCTCAAAGCCGGGCTGGTCAGCAAGAAACAGGCAAAAAAGGTCGAGCACGAAAAACGGATCAGCCGTCAGCAGAACCAGGGCAAGGTCCAGGCCCCGCAAAGCAACCAGGTCCGGGAGGAGCAGGCGGCCCATGCCCGGCGCAACCAGGAGCTCACCCGGCAGCGGGCCGAGGAGGCCCGGCGCAAGGAGCAGAAGGCCCAGGTCAAGCAGTTGATCGAGAGTAATCGCCTGGCCTTGGATGGGCGGGGCGAGGCCTACTTTTTTGCCGATCAGAACAAGGTGAAGCGGCTCTTTGTCGCCGAAGAGATGGCGGAGCAGCTCAGCCGCGGCCAGCTGGCCATTGTCCGGCTCGGCAACGGCTACGAAGTGGTGCCGGCCAAGGTCGCCCACCAGATCGCCAACCGTGATCCCGAGGCAGTGGTTGCCTTTCATCAGGGGGGATGATCAGCGATTACCTCTCACATATGTTAGATTATTTGTAATCCCTTTCGGATGTTCCGGGAGGGATTTTTTTTTGAGATCACCTTTTGTGCTTTACGAAACTTTAAACGTTCGGCGAAAAAAAACATTTGGCCGATCCTGCTGAGGATGACAATCTGGATAACAGGTGTTATTCTTTAATATATGCATTTAGTTTCCACACTTGCCTGCTTTCAGGAATAAGACAAACAAGCAAACTTTGGGAGGCTACTATGGACGAGAAAAAAACCAAACTTACGCAAGACATCGAGGACACCATGGCATGCAGTGCTTTTGGTGAAGCAGGAGAGCCATGCCCAATCAGCAGTGACGAAAAAAAGGATACTCGAAAAGCATCTCAAGGAGAAAAGAAAGTCACGTCTAACTCTGTTGAGGGCACCATGGCATGTAGCGCCTTTGCTGAGGCAGGAGAGCCTTGCCCGATTAACAGTGAGAAAGAAACAAATAAAAAAAAATAGATAATTGAAAAGTTGTCTTCAATTGAATTGGTTGCCATCTAATTCCCTGGAAGCAAAGGATCAATTATGAATCTGGATATTGAAAACGGCTAATTTTTTTTAAGGTGCTAGCCGAAGCAGCGTTGCAAATTGATCCAAAGGGGCTCGGGCTTATGGCCTGTAGGCCCCTTTTGTGTTCCTGGAACTTCTTCTCCCACGCAAGATATCAAGTAACTCCTCTTTCCTGAAAAGTTTCTTTTATTTTTGGGGCATCATGTTATTCTTTTTACTCAATCGGCTCCCGAGAAGGGGTGCTGGGCTCGCTGGGCCATTGGCAAGGAATTGCCCGAGAAGTCGGCGTCATGGTCGTCCATGGTAATGAAAAAATGGGAATCCTGGATGCTGAAAAAAATAATATTTGACGATAACGAGTCATTAAAACATTAACTGGGAATCTATTGAGTAATTGATACCCAGTTAATGTTATCTGAGATTAACTTCCCTTATCCAGGCGGTTAAGTCTGGAATAAGGAGTCCGCAATCAATGAGATTAAGGTTACTTATATTTGGGCTCATCGCTGTTTTACTTGTTGGTTGCAGTAAGCCAACGGTGGATGCCTCGTCGGATGAGACCATGCAAGCCTCAATCGTTAACGTCTGGGAATCTCTTCCGATTGAAAAACGAGATCTATTTGATGATGCTATTGAGTTGCTGGTATACAAACCAATTGATTTTAAATCGGCTGATGAAGTTGCCAAGTTTGAGCAGCAAAGGAAGGACTCCGTTCATGGCAAGACCGGGGAGCAGATAATAGCCGCGGCTGCCCAAATACTTGAACAGCAACGGCAGCAGCAAGAACCTGAATACCGGGAAATTAAAGAACTCGAGGCAAAGCGACAGTTGGTTGTGAGATCGCGCGATCAGTTAAGAAAGTTTAAGGTGTTGAGATCGCTTTATTATAAAGAGAGGATCGAGTTTAAATTCCTGGGCATACAGCCTGTAATCGAAGTTACTGCGAGAAATGAGACATCCCATACCGTTTCAAAAGTATATTTTAAGGGGGTCATCGAAAATCCTGAGCAGGATGTTACCTGGTTTCAAGATAGGTTTACGTGTTCAATCCCGAGTGGTTTAAAGCCGGGCGAAGAAATTTCTTGGCGTTTGGCCCCCAATAGTTCCTCTGGTTGGGGAATATTTAATGCTCCCCCGGATGTGATTTTTACCGCTATTGTGGAGCGGTTGGACGGTGCTGATGGAAAAATTCTTTATTCCAACACGGTATTTGGCAAAAGAGAAGAACAGCGCTTATCTGAATTGAAAAAAAAATACAAGATTAACTGAAGTCAGTTGATAAATTAAGTCAGGTAACCCGGCTGTGCGGCTGGGTAAGTTCAAAGGTCGGTGCTGATCAATACTGGCCGCGGTGTCGATCCAATTTTTCAAGTGGTGGGCCGTTGGTTTTCAGTTGGCCTCCTTCCTGCTTGGCTCAGGTGGGGGGCGGTGAATATGCCCTATAATCTGTATTATTGACCAAGGTTGATACCTGTATGAAAGCGCTAGGGATTGAGTTCAGCTCCAACAAATTGATCTACCTCTTGGTTGAGAAGCATGCTGGTGGTTTGTCTGTGCTGGCGAGTGGCAAGCTCGAGCTCGCTGCCACCAGAGACCGAGACGCCATTGTTGCCTTTCAGACAGCATTAATCGCCGTTTACAAGGCAACGGCGCCAGAGGTGATCGGGATGAAAGCTAAACCGGAGAAAGGGCAGATGAGCGCCGGGGCTGCCGCTCTGAAGATGGAGGCCATCTCCTTGGCGTGCAGCCCATGCCCGGTACATTTTTTATCAGGCGCTAAAATCAATGGCTGCGAAGCGCCGGAGGAAGGAATGAAAAAATACCAGATTCCGGCCTTGAAATCCGCAATCCTGGCTTTGGCTCTTGCTTCATGACTAAGCGCCGGAAGATCTTCCCGCCTGAGCAGGATACCCCTTAAACCCAGGAATGCCAGATGACGACCCGGGAAAAAATACCTGAAGAAAGAAGTGTGACAATCCGGCAGGAGGTGTTGAGGGTTCTGGAAGATGCCGAACTGACCGTGGGCGAATTATCAAAAATAATAGGCAAATCCGAGCAAGAATTGTACGACCATTTGGCGCACCTGCGAGGGGCTAAATCCCTGATAATTATTCCGGCCCAATGTCTTGCCTGCGGCTTTATCTTCAGAAATCGGGAAAAGGTTAAAAAACCAGGGAAGTGCCCGAAATGTAAAGATACTCATATCTCCCAGCCCATGTTTACCGCCGCCAGGCGCTGAGTTGCAAAGAAAAGAGGCAAACGGGTCAACGCTCAACCACTTAACGCCGGTTCTCTGCCAACAGCCAAAAACAATCAAATTTTATTTTCCCCGGTTTGGGGCTCGCAATTAATATTGCTTTTCCTAAAAAATTGCTTTAATGAGATCGGCTTTTTTTTAGGCAGATAATTGCAATATTTTTGGGATGCTTCATTCCATGGCCAATATCTCTGATTCCCCTAATCCTCTCCTGCCGTTGACCGACCCGCCCGGCCTGGTCAATCCGTCTCTGGCGACCCCCAGACCTGCGGTGGCATCCGCCAGGATCGACGGCTATGATTTTGCCCGAGCCCTTGCCGTAATCGGCATGGTCTTGGTCAACTTCAATTCCATTTTTCGTCTGTCCCAGGAGGATGCTTTGCCCTATAGCCGCCTGGCCGATGCCCTTTGCGGCCGGGCAGCCGTGCTCTTTGTGATGCTGGCCGGGGTAGGGCTGACCCTGCTCGCCCGCCGCCCCCTTCTTGCCGGGACTGCCGAGGCCATGGCTCTTTTCCGCCGGCAGATTTTGAAGAGGTGTCTGGTGCTCTTTGTGATGGGCAATATCTTCCGCCTTTTCTGGCACGGGGATATCCTTCATTTCTACGCCCTGTTTCTGGGGTTGGGGGTATTTTGCCTGCAACTGCCTAATAAATGGCTCTGGCTGGGGGTGGTCGGGATCTGGCTGACGGCCACCACCATTTTTGTGGCCTGCCAGGGGGGGCCGACCTTGCCCGATGGGATGTTATTGCCCGATTTTGTGGTCACCTTCTGCGATGATCTCTTGCTGGGAGGATATTATGCCGCCTTTCCCTGGTTTGCCTTTCTGCTGATGGGCGTCTGGTTCGGGCGGCCCGAGGTGATGAACCGGCCGGCAAGCCATGGCCGGATTTTTCTCGTTTGCCTGGTTATCTTTGTGATTGCCGAGCAGTTGCTCGCCTGGGGGGACGCCCGGTTCTTTATGGCGGATGAAACCGAAATGCCCCTGGCCGTCTTTTTCTTTAATGATCCCTTTCCCGCTTCGCCGCTGTTCGCGCTTTCCGGTGGGGCCGGGGCCATGATGGTTTTGATCGGCTCCATGTATCTTTCCCGATTGGCCATCTGTAACGGCCTGGTCCAAAATCTTAAATACATAGGAAAACTCAGCCTGACGATCTATGTCGGCCATGTTCTGCTCGGCCTCGCCCTGGTCGCCCCCCTGCAGCAGCGTTTGGCCCCGGGGGATTACTCGGCAGTGGTCACCTGCTTGACCCTGGCCTTGCTGCTGGGCCAAGGTCAGTTCGCCCGTTTCTGGTGCAACCGCTTTGAGCGAGGTCCCCTTGAATGGCTGTTTCGCAAGCTCTCCGGTACCGGTTGATGCCTGCCGGCTTAACCGGCATGCTGTTTACTTGCCACTTTTCTATATCCAGATAAGATTTTCGGCAAAAAAATATCCGGCAACTGAAAGGTTATCAGCTGCCGGATATTTGAAAAAACAAAGAAGAAGGCGGGGGGCAATCCAGAAGTCAGCGGCGGTGATTTAGATGCCGCTGATCGCCTGAAACCAACTGGTAACCAAGGCCAGGGGGCCGCCGGCAACCAAGACCGCGGCCACGAGGCAGCTTACCGACCAGGCGCCGATCACGCCGATTGTCATGGCCGAAATGCCCACGGCGGTGCCTTGTAAAATGTCGGTGCCGATCCCGTTTATTACTAATACATCACTGAGTTGTCTGGTTTTGGTCGTGGTTTTTATCATGGTCGGCCCCTCGGTATATTTTTTTTGCGGATTAGATGAATTTTTTTCCGAACTAGGTTTTTTTAGAAAATACTTATATCCCGGCAACTGCGGTGAAAAAACTCTTCACCAAGGCCAGGGGGCCGGCAACGGAGGCGGCGGAGACAAGACAGGAAACAGCCCAGATGCCGATAACCGCGGAAGCGCCGCCCATGATCGCAACGCCACCCTTGGTGAGTGCATCGATGCCGGCTACGGAGTTAACGATTTCGTTGGTGGTTGTTTTGGTTGCGGTGGTGTTCATGGTTGGCCTCGTTATGTTTTTGTAAAAGGATTGTTTTGTTGTTTGATCTTCGGTTATTGCCAGAACCGTGCCAAGATATTTTTTTATAATAAAATCAGCGTGTTGGTTGTTCATGGCGTTGCTTGACGTGTCAGAGTGGCATGGATTTTTGCCAATTTGGCAAAATATTAGCTGCCTATCGATAATCTTTAAGCCATCAGCGAGACTAATAATGATAACGCATGAAGATGTATTAGGATCATTGTGGGTTGTTAACCACGAAGTGGACGAAGAGCGGTAAGCTGTTTATTTTTGAATTTTCTTCGTGAACCTGGCGGGTTTTGACTCATGTTTGAGTTCATGACGGAAAGGTGATGGTAAGCAGCAAAAAAAGGCGTCCCGTTGTTAAACAGGGCGCCTTTTTTGATGTTGTAACAGCTGGGTGAATCTGGATTACATTATCGGGGTGTGTAATACAACCGTGCAGTTGGTATTACCGGTCCCGGCAAGATCGGAGCTGAAGGGGTCGTCAAGGTCAATGCCGGAAAGGTCAAAGGTAAAAGTCCCGTTCAGGCAAAGGGAGCCCACTTTCCCGGCATTGGCTCCGTCAACCGCGACAACGGCGGTGCAACCACCCATCCTGACACTCATGCTCATCTCCCCGAGCTGACCGAGTTCCACCGGTCCGAGACCGGAAAAAGCGCGGCCCTTAAGCAGTAAATCTGCAGTGCCGGGAATCATTTCGGACATATCGCTTATCGGCCGATAGGTGGTGTCGGCCACCACCAGGGTGAAATCATTAAAGGTCCAATCAATAGTCGGCGGGATGCTTGGCATCGGTCCACCCAGCATCATGCTGTAAACGCCGAAGGCCAGGTTGGCAAATTCCGGGGGAAAGGCTGCCTGACCATTGATGGTCCCGATTGGATCGGACAAAGCGCAAAGTTCGCCGGTCACCTGATCAAGCTTCATGGTGCTGATAACGCCCTTGAAATTAAAATTAAGATTGCCGTTGGCGTCGGGTTGGATATAGCCGTCCGCATTCTTTGCAATGTCACCGGCAATCAACGATTTGATGTTGAGAGAGGTCAAGATGGTGTCGATGCCGGTCAGCGAAACATCGTTTCCGCCTGCATATACCGGAGAATTAAAAGCGAATGCCGCGACGACCACAATAATAGCCCAAACAATTTTTTTTGTTCCCATAAGCAGTTGTGTTCCTCCTAAAAACCAGGTGATCTAATTTTGAATTGCCTTTGCCTGGCCCCCCCAGACACAGTATGGATAAGGGGTAAACCCTTTTATTAAAAAATCAGGTTCCCACCCTAACCATATGCACCCTAGCAACGACATTGCTCTGATGCAATCATTTTTTTTCAGCGAACTCCCTATAACTATTAGTTTTTAATGTAAATTGTTTGGCGGCATTAGGCTCCATGCCTTTTTTAGGCAGAGCTGGTTGGATAAGGGCTAAGATCAATTAAGCTAGCAAGGGCTGGCGGCCACCAGAACCGCGGCCACGAGACAGCTTGTCGGTTATCACGGTCGGCTCTTCTTATTTGATCAGTCGCCGTTCGATGAGGACCTTGGCCAGCCAGACCGTTATCAGGCTGCTCAGGAGCGGAATGAGGATTTTCAGGAGCAGGGGGCCTTCGAACCGGCCGTAGGTGAGCATCCGGCTGAGATCAACCACCGGCGGCAGGGGCAGCAGCAAAAAGGCGGATTGCACCGGCGGGGCCAGGGAGTCTAAGGGGAAGAAGATCCCGGAAAAGAGAAAGAGCGGCGTAATGATCAGGGAGATGAAGTAGTTGAAAAACTCATAGTTGGTGGCGAGCGCGGTCATGATCAGCCCCAGGGCGGCGAAGAAGATGCCGCTTACCAGCAGCAGGGGGATCAGGCCGATGGCCCAGGGTGAGGGCCAGACCCCGAACAGGGGCAGGGCCGCCACCATGATCAGGGCGGAGAACAGCCCCTTGCTCGCCCCCCAGGCGATCTCCCCCAACACCAGATCGGTGATGGTGAGCGGGGTCATCAGGATGGCCTCATAGGTTTTCTGCAGGGAGAGCCTGGTGTAAGAGCCGTAGGTGGTTTCAAAGGCGGCGCTGTACATCACCGACGAGGCGACCAGGCCCGGGGCGATAAACTGCAGGTAACTGAGGCCGTTGATCGATTCGATGTCCCGGCCCATGCCGTAGCCCATGGCAATGAGAAAGAGAAAGGGCTGGCCGAGGTTGCCGACCAGGGTGGCCATGATATTTTTGCGCCAGACCCGATAGTTGCGGAGCCAGACCTTGGTGAAACGAAGTATCTTCATGATTCGCGCAGAGACCTGCCGGTTAGTTGAATAAAGAGATCCTCCAGATTGGCCGGCCGCCGCAGCCAGGAGCGGCGGTCGCCGAGCAGATGCTCCAGCCGGGAGCAGTCTTCCCGGGTGTAGATGTAGAGCTTGTCGCGTAATCGCTCCAGGGAGGCATTGCACTGGCTGAACATCTCGGTCAGCCGGTCCAGTTCTTGATCAGTGCCGTCCACCTCGAAAACCTCGAGGCCGACCAGATCGGTGATCAGTTGTTCCGGCGCGCCCTGGGCCACGATCCGGCCCCGGTCCAGGATCAGGACCCGGTTGCTGAGGCGGGCCACCTCGTCCATGTAGTGACTGGTGAGCAGCATGGTGGTGCCCTGGTCCAGCAGGATTGTCAGTCGCTCCCAGATCAGGTGCCGGGCTTGGGGGTCAAGGCCGACCGTGGGCTCGTCGAGGATCAGCAGTTTCGGCTCGTTGATCAGGGCCCGGGCCAGGAGCAGCCGGCGGCGCTGGCCGCCGGAGAGATTCTCGATGATCTCCTGCCGCCGGTTTTCCAGGGCGAAAAAGTGGAGCAGTTCCTCGGTTTTTTGCCGGGCCCTGGCCTTGGGGATGCTGAAGTAATCGGCATAGGTCAGCAGGTTTTCCGCGACACTCAGATCCGGGTCGAGGTTGTCGTCCTGGGCCACCACCCCGATTTTTTCGATAACGCGCTGGTAATGGCGGGGCACCTCGTCGCCGAGCAGGCGGATCGTGCCCTCGCTTCTGCGGATCAGCCCCAGCAGGATCTTGATGGTGGTGCTTTTGCCGGCGCCGTTGGGCCCGAGAAAGCCTACGCATTCGCCGGGCCTGATCCTGAAAGAGATGGAGTCCACCGCACAGCGCTCGCCAAAGTATTTGGCAAGATCCTCGACCACCACCACCTCCTCGGGGGACGAGGAGGGCGGGGCCGGTTGGTTGTCGGTGGCCATGGGGCTGTGGTCGGTGGAGGGATTCATGGGGTCAATATACTATTACTGCGGCGGCAGTGCCACCCCTGCTTCTTTGGAAAAAGGTGAAAGTTGTAAATATGGCGGCGGCTGGCCTTGCAAGCCTGAAGGAATAATAGGCAAAGCAGAGAAAAAGGGTGGGGCTCCTTTTGGCTTTTGCCAAACTCTCCACGTTCTTATCCGGAGGCATCCTCTTTGGCCAGCGCGGCCGTGGCGGCGGTCAATGCCTTGTTGAGTTCGGTTTCGAACCGGTCGAGGCATTGGTCGATCTCCGATGTCAGGTTATGGGCGATGGTCCGTTCAAGGTCGGCCGCTGATGCGGCCAGCGCCTTGGCGCCCAGGCTGCCGGCGGTTCCCTTGCAGGTATGCGCCTGTTGCCTTGCCGCCGGCCAATCATCGGCGGCCAACGATTGGCGGATGTTGGTGGCCGTGGCGGTAGACATTTTGATAAACATCCTTAGCAGTTCCAGGAAGAATTTGACGTTGCCGTTGATATTCGTTTCCACTTGCCGGGTGTCGAAACCGGGAATCTCCGGCAGCTTATTTATGATTGTTTCCCGGGGCGCCGAGTCGGCCTCCCCATCAATTTTCAGCCATTGCCGCAAGGAGGCAAAAAGAGCGTTTTGCTGGATTGGTTTGCTGAGATGTTCATTCATGCCGGCGGCCAGGCAGCGTTGGCGTTCGTCAGCCATGGCATGGGCGGTCAGGCCGATAATGGGCAGCTCCGCAAAGCCTGGGGTGGCCCGGATGCGGCGGGTGGCCTCGTAGCCGTCCATTTCCGGCATCTGGATATCCATGAGCACGGCATCATAGGCCGTGGCGCCTTCCTGCCTCAAGATCTCCAGCGCCACCTTGCCGTTGTCGGCTACCTTGACTCGGGCGCCGTTGATCTCTAAAAGCTCCACTGCCAAGCGCTGGTTGATCGGGATATCTTCCACCAGCAGAATTCTGGCGCCGTTCAGACTGGTGTTGTCGGTTGTCGGCGATGGTCTGCGGATGGTTTCGTCCTTGGTTTTGGTCAATAGCGCCAGGGCGCTGTTCAGCAACATAGAGCCGTTGAGGGGCTTGTGCAGAAAGCCGTCCACTCCGGCCCTTGTCGCCAGCTCACGGATCTCTTCCCTGCCGTAAGCGGTGACCATGATCACGCAGGGAACGGCCGAAAGCTCCCTGCTGTTTTTGATCAGGCGGGTGGCTTCCACCCCATCGGTGTCTGGCATCATCCAGTCCATCAAGACCAGACGGAAGGGATCGTCCTTATCCGCCTGGACCAACTTGGCCAAGGCCTCCCGGCCGGAGCAGGCGCTTGCCACCCTGAAGGAAAGGCTTTCCGCCATGGTGGTCATGATTTTTCGGGCAGACTCGTTGTCGTCGACCACCAGGGTTTTGAGGCCGGAGAGGTCGCCGGATTCCGGTAGTGACACGGCTTCAGCCTGAAAGCCGAGCTCGACGGTGAAGCGGAAGGTAGAGCCTTGGCCCATGGCGCTTTCCGCGGTGATGCTTCCTCCCATCAGCTCCACCAGAGTGCGGCAGATTGTCAGCCCCAGCCCGGTGCCGCCGTATTTGCGGGTAATGGATTCATCGGCTTGGGCAAAGGGCTGGAACAATCGTTCAATCTGCTCCTCGTTCATGCCGATGCCGGTGTCGGTTATGGAAAAAATCAAGGGGATCCGGTTATTATGGGTCGTGCCTGCTTTAATGGCAAGGATGACCTCGCCCTGCTCAGTGAATTTTATGGCGTTATTGGTCAGATTGATCAGGATCTGGCTCAGCCGGAGCGGATCCCCCAGCAGCTGGGTCGGCACTTCCGGCGCCACGGAAAGAAGTAATTCAAGCCCCTTGTCGTGGGCGCGGGGGGCGACGATCATGATTACGTTTTCCAAGATGCTGTCAAGGGCAAAGCTGATTGTCTCCAGCCGGAGCTTGCCGGCTTCGATTTTAGAGAAATCGAGAATGTCGTTGATTATCCCCAACAGGTTATCTGCTGATTTTTCGATATCACGGAGGTAGCCGTACTGTTTTTCGCTCAGTTGGGTTTTGAGGGCCAGCTGGGTCATGCCGATCACGGCATTCATCGGGGTTCTGATTTCATGGCTCATGTTGGCCAGGAAGTTACTCTTGGCTTGATCCGCCGCCTCGGCTTTGTCTTTTGCTTCCACCAATTCCAACCGGTTGTAACGGATAGAGATCCCGATTCCGAGAACGTCGGCAATCTGGCGCAGGTAAGCGGCTTCAAAACCCTGAATCGCGAGGTCGTCCGGGATGTAGATCACTAACAAGCCAAGGGCGTTTTCTTCTCCCAGGATCGGCACCAGAAACTGGCCGTGATTTTTCATGCTTTCGCAGCAGGGCTCCTGGGGGGAATCCTGGGCAATGGAGATCAGGATTTCCCGGCTGGCCAGGACCCGCCTGCACAGGCAGGTATCCATGGTCGCCTTGTTGCATTCAGTGAAATGGCGCTCCGGCAGATTTTTTCTGATGGCCAACCACAGGTTGTCGCCTGTGGGCTGGTCGGTGAGGAAGATAGCTCCTTGGGGCAAAAGGCTGAGCCAGGGCACTTCTGCAAGAAGCAGGTTCAAGGAGTCTTGCAGATAGTCATGGAGCAGGTTGTCCAGCAGGGCAAGGCGTAACAGTCCCTCAAGGGCCTTGGCCTCTTTGGCGTTGCGGTCCGCCTTGTCCATGGCCGCCAGCAGTTTTTCGCTGTTGTCCTTAAAAATCATGAGGGCGGCAGCCATTTCGGACAACTCGTGGGTTGGTTCATTTTTGGGGATCTCCGCCGTCATGTCCCATTGAGCCAGGCGGTTCATGGTGGCGATCAACCTGACAATGGGCAGGGTGACCCGGCGGTGGACGAAGACCCAGACAAAGCCGAGCAGCGTCAATACCGCCAGCATTAGGCCGGTGGCCAGAAGCAGCCGCAGTCGGCTCTGGTGCCGGAAGGTGTTGATTTGACTGTCAGTGACGGTGGCGGTTGTCTGCATCACCCCCATCAGGCTTCGGTGCACGGGGCCGGCTATTTTGGTGTAGTCCATGGGGGTGATGGAAAAGTTGCCGCTGCTGCCCTCAGTGGTAACCTTGTCCACCAGGGGGATGAAATTGTCGGCATAGATCTGATGCACTTCCTTCACAATCTGTTGCAGGTCGTTATTCTTGGCAGCCGCGGCATCCTGGGCCAATAATTCCCATAACAGGGTCAGTCGCTGGCAAAAGGCAATGATCTGGTGGTGGGTTTCCATGGCCAGCGGTTCCCGTTTGGCGACCAAGGAGCCGAGTCGGGATGACAGGCGCCCGTAGGTGTCGCTCAATTCCAGGGAATAGATTTTCATCTGGTTCATGCGGTGCAGCTTGGGTTGGTGCTCAAATTCAGCGATCAGCGGATCGAGAAGTTCCCTGAAGATGTCGGAAATTCGGTTCATTGCCTCGAAATAGTCGGAAATAATGGCTGGCTTGACCTCTGCCCCCGGCTTGAGGAGCAGGGCGTCCACTTGTGCGCGCAACGCGAGAATCTCCTGCCGCGCCGACAGAGCACGGGCAAAAGGAGTTTGCAGCCGGGGTTGGGGGTTGGCGCGCAGCAGGGCTTCCATTTCGGTAAAGGCCTGGTCTTGCTTGGTGCGGAACTCAACAATTTTTTGGTAAATTTTCAGAATTTTTTCATCGGGTGCACCATGGGCCGAGGCGTTGCCCGACATCATTGGCGGGGAATTCTGCCCGGCGCGGGAGGCGGCCAGGGCGGCGTTCATCGCGATTCGTGATCGGCCCCGCTCCATGGTAAAGTTTTGGCCGGCCTTGAGGATATAATTCGACAACAGATTCAGCTGGGTCAAATGGTTGGCGGTTGTCATTTCCAGGTATGCTCCCCTGAATCCCTGGTAGAGAAAGAAGAGGATGAGCAGGGTGAGGAAGGTGAGCGCGGTAACGATGGTCGCACGCAGGCTGCGAAGGCGAAAATTAGAGAAAAGAGTCATTTTGTATCCATAAGCTGTTTTATCCAACAAATGGCACAGTCCGGATAGCAAAGTGCGTGCGTCCGAGTCCTTGCAACAGTGTAAATTTATTGCCGCGCAAAACGTTTAAGTCGGATACACTGATTGTTTATTACTTTAAATAAAAGTGTTTATCAATGCCTTTCAAGGAAAAGGCCTGTCTTGTTTTTGCGCGCAGTTATGGTGTATTATCAATAGCGTTGTGGCCGTCGGATAAGGGTTTGCCGCCATGCATCGGCAAGGAGCCCCGGCGCTGTATAGGATGTTGACCCGATTTTTCGGAAGCGAAGCCCTGGGGGGGGATGATTTGACAAATACCGATTCGATTACCAATCTGCTGAAAAGCCATAACGTGGATATCTCGGCGGTAAAGGCGAACAAGATTCTGGTGGGGCTGGGCCTGCTCGTGGATAAGGAGCGGCCCAGCGCAAAATATGCCGGTAAAATAAAAAAGTACAAGGCCCTTACCGACCAGGGACTGCGGTACGGGGTGAACGTCGAAAACCCCAGCAGTCCGGGCCAGACCACGCCCCATTATTTTGTTGATAGCTTTGCGGAGTTGCTTGGCTTGATTCTCGGCGGAATTAACCGCTGATTGAGAGCCGGTCTTTATTCTGACCTTTATCGGCCACCATGAGCGGATTTCCCGCATCCTTCTAATTTTTTTTCTGAACAAGCAGCGGCTTGGTGATCAGATGCTGCCACAGGCCTTCGGTCTTTGCGCCGGGCCGCCGGCGCAGTGATTTTTGGAAAAATATATTGTTGGGCACCTGGGTTTGGTAAGGAGCCCCCCCGTCTGTTGCCGGTTCGGTCAGGGTGGTGAACATCAGGTTAAAGTTGCTCACGTTCCCCTTGAGACCGGCGCCGCCCACCGGTTCGATAATTTCGATCTCGTCGCCGATATCAAAGTTGCGGAAGATGACGAGCATCAGCGCGCAGAGAACATTGCTCAGGATGGACCACACCGCGATGAAGCCGATGGCGATCATCCCGGCAACGGTTAAAAAGGCGGTTACCAGATTGTTGAGCCGGATGCCGATATGTTGCAGAACCAGTATTACCACCGAAATGATCAGCAGCCAGCGGAAGATATTTTTGGAAACCGAATACACCGAATAGGTTAGGATCTCCCTTGCCAGCAACCTCTTGAGGCACTGTTTTGTGGCAAAATAGATGACAATGCCCAGGGCAATTATGAGCAGGACGCCTCCGCTTTGCCAGCTGATTGCCTGAAAAAATTCCGTATCGGTATTCATAGGTTCTTTCTCTTTTGCCGACCCGGACAGCCTGGTGCTGTCGATGGTCGTTATTGTCAGTGCCTCTTGTCTTGGCTAGCCGCTCCAATCAGAACCATTTATTCCGCTTGAAGAAGATAACCATGCCGATGGTCACCGCTGCCATCAGGCCCAGGGCAAAAGGATAGCCGTAGGCCCAGTTGAGCTCGGGCATGTTGAAGGGGCTTTTGGCGGTGTTGAAGTTCATGCCGTATAAGCCGGCGATAAAGGTG
>Ga0224496_10000116_pt1 | contig 58633 bp, 45 predicted proteins | sample SF_Jul11_sed_USG_2_FD_168127 | JGI IMG/M metagenome (GOLD analysis project Ga0224496, IMG submission 168127) | Sediment microbial communities from San Francisco Bay, California, United States - SF_Jul11_sed_USGS_8_1 | ecosystem: Environmental > Aquatic > Marine > Sediment | place: USA...
GTCGGTGACGAAATCGTTATTACGTTTGGAAGTAATCGCCAGACGATCAATTTTGTCCATACTACGGACAATGATGTCGCCGGCGGCACGCGCTGCGCGTACTGCAATGTTTACTGTTGGATGCATAATAAACCCCTAAATTGCATCAAGCCGGCCGCTTGAATGTGAGTGCACAGTTGTAAATAAGATAATGGCTTTATTTTATACATAATTAATTTTAAATGGCCTTGCCTGTTTGGGTTCAGGCCCAATCTGGCGGCACATCTTGCTTGATCCTCCTCAAACCATAGCTATTGCTATGCTTTTTGGACGATCAAACAATCTGCACTCACCAGCTTGACCATGATTCCCAAACGCTTAATGCAATTTAGGGGTTGAATTTTTAAAGAACAGTGTTAAATCGATGCGGATGATAGCAGATTTACCCTCATATTTCACGAACGTACTGTGTCAATTGCAGTATTTAGGATGGCCTGGTTATCAAGGTATATATGATAATGACGAATGGCTAACGGATAAATCAGGGCGATTTTATGCGAGATTCACGGCCCGATTTCCCATAAAATCTGCTTTTACACGAAACTGACTGATACCCCATGCTGGAAAACATAAGAATAATACTGGTCAATACCTCGCACCCCGGAAATATTGGTGCGGCAGCGCGTGCCATGAAAAATATGGGCTTGTCGAAACTGGTGCTGGTGGATCCGGTCGATCATCCTACTTTTGAGGCATACAGTCGCGCGGCCGGTGCCGATGATGTGCTGGGCGATGCGCGCGTGGTCAAGACACTGGCTGAAGCAGTGACCGGCTGCACCTGGGTGATGGGCACCAGTGCCCGGGAACGTTCGGTACAATGGCCAATGATGTTGCCGCGAGAATGTGCAGCCGCCTCCATCAAACAGGCTGAGCTGGGAGAAGCGGCCATTGTTTTTGGGCGCGAGCGCACCGGCTTGACCAATGAGGAGCTGGAGCTGTGTCACGCGCTGGTCAATATTCCGACTAACCCTGATTACAGTTCGCTGAATGTGGCAGCAGCGGTACAGGTACTGTGTTACGAGCTGCGTCTGGCGGCGCTGGAGTCAGCCGCGGCCTCGGCCCCATCCGAGCCGGAGCGTAATGAGCCGGCAGCCAAACACATCGATGACGTGCCTGCCACGGCGGATCAGGTTGATGGAATGTATCAGCATCTTTATCAAATGCTGGAAGATGTGAATTTCTTTGGCACCAGCCATCCTGAAATTATCATGCGGCGGCTAAAAGGCATGTTCAATCGCACTCATCTCACCAGGCGTGAAGTGAGTATTTTGCGCGGAATTTATTCTGCGGCGCAGGGCAAAAAAGCAGTTAGAAAATAACAGCGTGGTTTTAGCGTTTAGCTTTTCTGCTGTGCTCGCAGATGGCTGACCGCCAGCATCAGCCAGGCGATTAAAAAGCAGAGGCCACCCACCGGGGTGATCATGCCTAACCATTTGGTTCCCGTTAAGCCGAGTGTGTACAGGCTGCCGCTGAATAGTATTATGCCGCTGAACATGAGCCAGCCCGATATGGCACTGAGTCGGTTTTTGTTATGTTGATAGATCAGGCCGACAAGAATCAAACCCAGCGCATGATAAAACTGGTAATCGGAAGCGGTGTGTATCACCGATAAAAAATCGGCGGATAAACTGGCTTTGAGTTTGTGGGCGGCAAAGGCGCCCATGGATACTGCGATAAATGCGTTGATTGCGCCCAGAGCTATAAATAAGTTTGACATTGTAGAACCTTTGTTTTCTTATATTGGTTAAATGTAAATAATAGCTGTATATTTTTTGGAGATTTTACATGCCTTCGTTCGATATTGTTTCAGAAATAGATGGTCATGAGCTGACCAATGCGGTTGATCAGATGAACCGTGAGCTGGGAACCCGTTTTGATTTTAAAGGCAGCGACGCCAAAATAACGCTAAAAGATGGTGCCATGAATCTTGAGGCGACAAACGAGTTTCAGGTGCGACAAATGCACGACATCATGTATAAAAAACTATCGGCCAGAAATATAGATGTCGCCTGTCTGGAAAAAGGCAAAATTGAAGAGCGCGGTATGCGCGCTTACCAAACCGTGACAGTGCGGGAAGGCCTGGATAAGGAAATGGCGAAGAAGGTGGTGAAACTTATCAAGGATTCCAATATAAAAGTACAGGCAGCTATTCAGGGTGAACAGGTCAGGGTAACAGGAAAGAAAAGAGATGATTTGCAGCAGGTGATGGCAATGTTGAAAGCTTCAGACATTGAAATGCCGTTGCAATTTAACAATTTTCGAGACTAGATTTTATAAGTTAAAATTTTAACTTAATTTTTTGAATTTGAAATCAGGGTGCTAGTGAGTTTTTTCGTGATTCTTAATGAGACTTCCAATTAGCATAAAGCTTTTCAAATACGTCTCCAGGAACTGGATGGCTGTAGTAATAGCCTTGTCCCAGTGTGCAGTTATGGTAAATCAGAAAACGTTCGTGTTCGCTAGTTTCAATGCCTTCGGCAACAATATCCAGGTTCATTGATTTGGCTAGAGCGATGATGGCCTCGGTAATAGCGACGTCATTCTCGTCATTGGGTATATTGTCGATAAAGGTTTTGTCAATTTTCAGGGTGTTAACGCTGAATTGTTTTAAGTAATTGAGTGATGAATAGCCAGTTCCAAAATCATCAATACTGATTGTTGCGCCATAATGTTGCAGTTCAGCGAGTTTTTTCAAGCTCATTTCACTATCATGCATGATCGCTGACTCAGTGATTTCAATATCCAGGTATTTGGGAGGAAGTGCATACTTATTTAAATATTTCGTAGTCGTTGCCAGCATATCTTCATGATTGAACTGTTTGGCAGAAACATTAATGCTAATTTTTGATAAATTAAGCCCTTTATTCAGCCATTCTCGCATTTGTCCAAGTACTTTATCGAATACAATTTCACCTAATGGAATAATGAGTCCTGTTTCCTCTGCCAAACCAATAAAATGATCAGGAAGTATGAGTCCTTTTTTAGGGTGTTGCCATCGTACTAGAGCTTCAGCACTAACAATTTTTCCTGTTTTTAAGTTTATTTGAGGCTGATAATGAATAATTAGTTGGTTGTCATTAATGGCTTTTCGGAGGTCTGTCTCCATGCTGAGACGGCCCATTACTTTGTCTGTAATGCTGTGGTGATAGAAGGAAAAGTTTTTCTTGCCGGAATGTTTGACTTTGTACATGGCGGCATCAGCATGTTTGATCAATGTTTCCTGATCTAGCCCATCTTCAGGAAACATGCTTATACCGATACTGGCACTCAGATGTATTTCATTGCCATCCAGAGTGAACGGATCTTTAAATAGCTCGAGAATTTTAGTGCAAAATGTTGTTATTTGGTTAATGTTTTCACTCGTTTGATGGAGTGCAACAAATTCATCAGCAGCATGGTGTGAGAGTACATCACCGCTGGGTAAAATAGATTTTATTTTATTTGCGGTGAGTTGCAGTAACTGGTCACCTACTTTATGTCCTTGTGTGTCATTAATGGTATGGAAGTTATCCAGGTCTATATAGAGAACGGCCAATAAGTTATGGTGCTCAGTTGATGACTGAATAGCCATACCCAATATTTCATTAAAGAATATTCTATTTGGTAACCCTGTGATTTCATCATGATAGGTTTGATGATTTAATTCTTTGGTTCTGGTATCAATGAGATGGAATAGACCCTCAGAAATGAGTTCAAATATGTCACGGGTTGGTGGGGGTGGCCGAAAGGTCTTATTAATGTCCGGCTCGATACTTTCACTCTCTGAAAGAACCAGTAATGTCGAGCTGAAGTTGAGTAGTAAATATTGCTGTTCAGTATAAAACTCACCAAGAGTGAAGAAGCCGCTAACTGGGCCGATTTGTTCTAAATTACTTAATTCATATTCAACCATATGTTCTGGCATGAATAGTCGTCGACCTTCACAATAATAAGCGAATATGGCTTCGGGTGATCCGATTTTGCTGAGAACTGAGTCGGTAAGTTGGTTTTGGTGAGCAATACTGTGAGGATTTCCATAGCCGATATAGACCCTGTCATTATCTTTGATATTTCCTGAAACGATGAAATATTCTCCCTCAACAGCAATAATCCCCCTTGCAATATAATGATTACCCCGTTTTACCATCAATGGGAAAGCTGATCCTACACCGGGCATGGCCTCAACTACTGTATCACCTAGATATTTACGGAATATTTTAGAGGGGGTTTTTCCATCGATAGATTTAATGCAATTATTATTGGCTTCGGTAATGATCATTTCCTTGCCGATAGTTTGCCAGCCAAAAGAGTGGTCTCTGAATGCATGGAGTCCCTCACCACTAAGTGAGGCAGCAACAGCACCACTATCGTAAATATTATTGCCAGCAATGATGAATGTGTCTGTAAAGGTAGGCGTTGAAGCAACTCCGCCAGCAATAATGAGTTGCTTATTTGTAGAAAAAATACCCTCTAAAAATTCTTCGCCATTGATGGAATGCGCTTCACTGAATGCGATCAGTACTTTTGTGTCATTAGTGCTGCATTGATCAGCTATTTGTACGCCAGCATCGAAGCTGGTCTCAATATGTTCAATAACACTTAGTTTTATTCTGGTTTTCTCAAAACAACTAATAGCTAGTTGTATGACGTCTCCATGAGCATGTAGAGTGCCGCGATCAATGGTGCCATCTGATGATGCGCCAATAATGATTGCTTGAGGAAGATTTTCTGATAAATAATTGAGTGTTTCGCTAATTAATTTCTTATTAGATGTTGCAGCAAAAACTTGAATAAGTATTGATTTATATCTTTTGAATGGTGTTAGGTCATGATGTGAAGGCCTAGTACCTGCCTGTAAAATGAGATTCCTTTGCAGCATTTTTTGTATTTACTTTTTTCACCGTAGTTTTTTTGACTGTACCATAAATACAGATAAAGTAAACCACAATAGAAATGCTTTTGTATTACATCATTATTTCCTTCAGTTTTTTTGTGGTATACGCTGGGTTCCATTTGGAATTCTGTAGCCACAGAGTAAGTTCTTCAAAGGGTATGGGTTTGCTGAAAAAGTAGCCTTGGGCAATATCATTGCCAAGGTTTTTAAGTTGTTGAAGTGAATTCGCAGTTTCAACGCCCTCAGCAATGACTTTGCAATTAAAGTTATGCGCGAGCTCTATTATGGTTTGTACAATCGCTGTGTCATCTTCATTGTTATCCATATCAAATATAAAAGATTTGTCGATCTTTAAGGTGTTAACGGGTAATTCTTTTAAATAGGCTAATGATGAAAAACCCGTGCCAAAGTCATCGATGGATAAATTAAAACCAGCCTGATCTAGTTGTTGTAAAATTTGACTGGCTCTACCAATGTCCTGCATTAAAACGGTTTCTGTAATCTCTAACTCAACGTTATAGGCTGAAATGCCGCTAGACTGTAATATTTGATTGAGCTTTTTGGGGAAAGACTGGTCTTGCAGGCAATGCGTTGAGATGTTAATGGCAATCATCATCTCGTAGCCCATGTCCTGCCACTGTTTACAATCATGCATGGCTTGCTTTGCAATAGATAAAGTGAGTTTTCTGATGAGACCTGTTCGCTCGGCTATCGGGATAAATTCCTCGGGTGATATAAAACCTAGTTCTGGATGATTCCAGCGTGCTAGTGCTTCGGCAGCAATAGTGCAACCTGTTCTTTGATCGATCATAGGCTGATAGTAAACATTGAGCTGATCATTTTTAATAGTTTCTCTCAGATCGTTCATTAGTTTTAGTTGTCTTACGTTATCGGAATCTTTGTTCTGATCGTAAATAACATAGTGGCTACGTGTTCTTTTCGCCTGATACATTGCGATGTCAGCACGTTGTAACAGGGTTTCTGCATCGTCACCATCCTGTGGGTAGAAAGCGATACCTATACTGGCGCTGCTTTCAATTCTGGTATCTTTAATATTGAATGGTGTTTTCAAGCTATTTAATATTTTTCTAGCACATATAATGGCACCATCTTGTTCGGTATCCGGTAGTAATAAAGCAAACTCATCACCACCTAGACGTGCTAAAGAATCATTTTCCCTGAGAGTCTCTTGAATTATTTTACTAACTTTTGTTAGCATCAGATCACCAAAGTGATGACCAAGTGCATCATTAATTTCTTTGAAATTGTCGAGATCCATAATCATTAGTGCAAAAGGAATCTTATTGCGATGAGATGTCAGTTGGGCCTGATCAATACGATCGAAAAGCAAGCTCCTATTAGGTAGGCCGGTGAGGCTGTCATGCATTGCCTGATATTGAATGGCTTCATTTTTTTCTTTAAGGCGGCGGCTAATAATGGAACTTAGTAAAAGCGATAACCAGACAGCAAGCCAGATAATGATGATACTCGTAGTAAGCAGGCGCATACCCAGTTTGATGTCAGATTGATGTTGCCCTGTGGAATCATCGCGTAATAGTGTGAGGCGGTATTGACTGTTCGGAAGTTGGCTAGTATTCCAATGATAATCATGATTATCCATTTTTAAAGTGCCATGATTTGCATGGGCTGTATCAGTTTTCTTGCTGGAAGAAGCTATGTTAGAAGCAAGTTCTGATGGGGGCAGAGTTGTATTGCCTGCTACTAAGCAGGTGCCATCAATATTCTCAATTAAGAAAAGCGTCTCAGGAGTAGCAAATTTTTCATATATTTCATTTAATGAAGGTTGAGTAAGGGTTTTTATATCAGTTTTCAGCCAATGCTTATGTATGATTGTTGTGATGTGCTTTAATAATTCATTATGATTTTGGTTATGTCCGTCATCGATAATCCAGTAAGCAATGCCACCAAAGACGGATAGAGATAAAATAGTGATACCAATAATAGATAACACCAGTTGAGTTGAAAACTTCATGTTTTCAGCGATTCCTAATTTTTGGAGCTAGATTGGCAATAGGTATTAATGCCGACAGCAGCATACAATGGACAAAATTGCACTAGTGCAACTATTAGATTCAGTGATCCAAAAATACCTATCAGGGTTGCACTGAACTCATCATCAATCAAACCTAGGTTGATGAAGCCAAAATAGATCATGCTGAGGCTAATGCTTAGACGAATGAGCTGGTCTACTCGACCAATATTTTTAGATATTGTAAAGCGCATATAGAGTTCCTTCGTTAGTATATTTGGGCGGCTAGTTCCGCTTTAAAGGGTTATTTTTGGCACTTATCCCTAAAATCTCTAGGGAGAATATAGCACACAAAATTTAAGGTTGTGAAGCAAGGGGTATTACGTGAGAAGAATTTATCGTAACTAGTTTTTAGATGAAGCCGTCAGATATATATCATAACGGGTTTTTTTGCTGTGGATCGATATGGAGGGTTTTGTCTCGGTTAAATAGGGGGCATGGGCTGGGCGTTTGACCACCACTCTTTCTTTGGCACATTTTAGAGCTGACTCCACTAGTACTTCGCTATTTTCATTTTTGCCCAGCAATCGCTGCAGTATTTGCATGTCTTTTTTAACCAGAGCGGACTTTTTCCTTTCTGGAAACATGGGGTCGAGATAAATAACCTCTGGATATTGGATTTTTTCTATATTTTTCAGATAGTTGATAGCATCCTGACTGTGGAGGTCAAAATTTTGTGACAGTATTTTGGCGCTTTGCTCATTTTCAAGGCCACGGTTTATACCATCTTTTATCAGTGTGCTCAGGATAGGAGATTTTTCTACCAGCGTCATCTGGCAGCCCAGCGTGGCTAAAACATAAGCATCACGCGCCAGGCCTGCTGTGACATCGAGTACGCTAGGAGTTTTTCCCTGTTTCAGGCCAATGGCTTTGGCTATAGCCTGACCACGTCCGCCACCAAATTGTTGTCTGTGAGCGAGTGCGCCATGGGCAAAATCAACGTAGATACTGGTGTTGAGCTGTTGATCAAATAATTCTATTCTATGATTTGTATAACAGAGCTGCAGGGAAAATTGGCTATTTCTTGAAATAAAGAGAGGCAGCTGGTTTGCTAGTGAAAATTGCTCTGCCTCTTTTTGACGTCCTTCGTCAAGACAAACGACACATAGGTGAAATTCTGACATATTGGTAGTTCGGTGGTGTGTTTTTACATCATAACTCAGCTACTAATTTCTTACTCCCTCTTATACTTGTTTGGTTTTATTACAAACCCGGGGTAATGAGTATTGCCCCGGGTTGCTTTTGGTGAAAATTAGAAGCTTTGTTGGTAACCGATTAAAAGTGCTGAGATGGTTAAATCTGCACCAGCGTATGTATCATCATAAAATATATTAAAGTTGGCGGTAATGGCGGACTGGTCACTAATTTTAAAATCGGCGCCAAAACCGTAAGCGAGTCCGACTTCAGTGTCATCATAAGTTTCAGTCCAGTTATAACCATAACATGCAAAAGTACCACTAATTTCAAAAGTGGCCGCAATCTGATTAATTCCGATATTGGCATGCAGATTGACATTTTCCAGATCAGCAGATGCTTTGATTTGGGCGCCTACAATAGAATCAGTAGAGACTTTCTCGGAATCGCAGTTGGTGGTTGTTGTATCATCCTGTACGCCTAGTCCTATATAGGCCTCTGCGGCTAAACCCGGTGATAGTTTTGCCCCAAATCTTGCGAAAATCATACCGGTATCCCAATCGTCAAAAGTTATGTCAGAATTAACAACGGCATATTCGATACCCATATAGGTGTCTTCTTGTGCAAAAGCCATGCTGCTCTGTGTGAGCAAGAGTGAAAGTGCAAGTGTGGTTTTTTTCATTTTTATGTCTCCTTGTAATGCGTTATTCGAATAAACTGAATGTCAGTCAAGATCCGCGACTAACATGTCGGTCAGATTATGAGGTTTTATGTATTGTAAATGTGATCTCTATCAATAATTCTGTTATTTAATCAGTGGTTTGTTACTGTCTGTGAAGTTTGTCACATAATTTTTTAGGTGATTTTAAAATGTGTTCATATGATTAAGTATATTGATATAGGAGTTAACCTGACGGGGCATTTATTTAGAGATGATCTAAATGAGGTGTTAAAGCGGGCCATGCAGGCTGGTATTGAAGAGATGATTGTAACGGGTACGGATGTGGAGCATAGTCGTGCTGCAATTGAGTTATGCCAACAGCACCCGCAACAATTGTACGCAACTGCAGGTGTGCATCCGCATCATGCCGATGAATATACCAGTGATACAAGTAGACAGTTGGCAGAGCTTGGCAAGGAAAATTGCGTGCTCGCGATGGGTGAATGTGGTCTTGATTATAATAGAAATTTTTCTACTCGGGAAAATCAACGTAAAGCTTTTGATGCTCAACTAGAGTTGACAACGGAGATAAAAAAACCTGCATTTCTGCATCAGCGTGATGCGCACAAGGATTTTGTTGCGATGCTGAAAAATATTCGACCTCAACTCAATAATGCTGTGGTGCATTGTTTTACTGGTACATCTGCTGAGGTTAATGATTATCTTGAATTAGATATGTATGTTGGTATAACAGGCTGGATATGTGATGAACGGCGAGGTCGGGATTTGCAACAAGCGGTGAAAGAGATTCCTTTAGATAAGGTGATGCTTGAGACAGACTCGCCTTATTTATTGCCAAGAGATCTGGCTGAAAAACCTGTAAAAAAACGTCGCAATGAACCCTGCTATCTGCCTCATATCGCCAAAATAGTAGCCATGCACATGGGGGTGGAGCTTGAAGAACTGGAGCAGGCAGCACTGGCTAATACAAAAAGATTTTTTAATATTTAATCAGTTTAGTCAGAAATAGAAAATCTATTTATTGCGCTAGAAGTAGATGACGATTAATCTTAGATACTCTATGATTATCCTTAATATATAACTTTTGAATAAATCACTACTCACATTTTTAAAATCGATGATGGATAGCGTGCGTGATCTCATGCCTATCATGCTTGTTATCGGTTTTTTCCAAATTTTTGTTTTACAACAGCCGCTGGATAATGTGGCAGCACTGCTTTCAGGTGCATTTTTTGTCATTTTGGGTCTAACATTTTTTATTTATGGGCTCGAGATGGGACTTTTCCCGATTGGTGAATCCATGGCACATGCCTTTGCACGAAAAGGCAGTGTGTTCTGGTTATTGGCTTTTTCCTTTGCACTGGGTTTTGGTACAACGGTTGCAGAGCCCGCATTGATTGCAGTAGCGGATGAAGCGGCAAAAGTAGCAGCCAGGGCAGGTCATATTGATAACCATGCTGAAGCCATTGACAACTATGCAACGGGGCTGCGATTTACTGTTGCCCTGTCAGTCGGTGTTGCCATTGTTATTGGTGTCTTGCGCATACTGAAAAACTGGTCGATTCATTACATGATAATGACGGGTTATATCCTTGTCATTGTCATGACAGGAGTGGCACCTGATGAAATTATTGGTATCGCTTATGATTCAGGTGGTGTTACAACGTCAACCATTACAGTGCCATTGGTGACGGCATTGGGTATAGGTCTGGCTTCTTCGATTAGTGGGCGTAATCCGATGCTCGATGGTTTTGGTTTGATTGCATTTGCATCATTATTGCCCATTATTTTTGTTCTTGGTTACGGGATGATTATTTAAATGGATTTTATTTATGTGCTTGGCGATAAACTGGCATCGACTTTGTTTGACGTTGTACCCATTGCCGGAATTATTTTTGGATTCCAGTTTTTTGTCATACGTAAACCGGTGGCAAATTTAAAAAAAGTGTTGACTGGTATGCTTTATGTGCTAGTTGGTATAAGTTTTTTTCTTCTTGGTTTGGAGCAAGCATTGTTTCCGGTGGGTCGTATGATGGCATCGCAACTCACTGATCCTGTGTTTTTGGAAACAGTACGTATTACCACCGGGGTGTTGCATTGGCAGGATTATTATTGGGTATATGTTTTTGCTTTTACCATTGGTGCGAGTACCACTATAGCTGAGCCTTCTTTAATTGCCGTTGCAATAAAAGCTAATGAGGTTTCTGGTGGTGCTATTGGAGTTTGGGGATTAAGGGTGGCCGTGGCCATTGGTGTGGCTGTGGGTATTTCTTTAGGTGCATACAGAATCGTTACAGGCGTGCCAATTCATTATTTCATAATCGCAGGTTATGTCATTGTTGTTATACAGACCTTTTTTTCGCCTAAAGCAATAGTGCCGCTGGCTTACGATTCAGGCGGGGTGACTACTTCGACCGTAACTGTGCCGTTGGTGGCTGCTTTAGGGTTGGGGCTGGCTGAAACAGTGCCGGGCAGAAGTGCTTTAATCGATGGTTTTGGTCTGATCGCTTTTGCCAGTTTATTTCCGATGATGTCGGTGATGGCTTACGCACAAATTTCTGTATGGTTATCTAAACGTAACCATAGAAGAGAACGATGAGTAAAAAATTTAATATGAATAATTTAAAAAGTATCTATTGATAGTTTCAATTGGGAGGTGCATATGCATTTCAAATTAATAATAGCTTTTGTGGAAGATGAAAAGACAGATAAGGTAATGCAGGCTGCACGTGAGTCTGGTGCAACCGGTGCTACCGTGATTAATAATGCACGCGGTGAAGGTCTGGCGAAGAGTAAAACTTTTTTTGGCCTTTCGTTGGAAACGCAACGCGATGTGGTACTGTTTCTGGTAGAGGAGCATTTGAGTCGACACATACTCGAAAAAATCAGAGATGTGGGTAAGTTTGATATCTCAGCGGGAACCGGCATTGCGTTTCAAATTGATGTGGAAGATGCAGTGGGTGTGGCTCACCAGATTGAGAAGTTAACTGATGTGGTAGAGGAGGTTTTGTGATGAGTCCTGAAAGAAAAGTGGTTCGTGTGCGCGATGTAATGAAAAAAGAGTTTGATATGGTCGACGGCAAAATGACCGTGATGGAAGCGCTGCGCACGATGAAGCATGTCGAGACTAAAACATTGGTTGTGAATAAGCGTCACGATGACGATGAATACGGCATTTTGTTGATTTCAGACATTGCTAAAAAGGTACTGGCGAAAGATCGTTCACCTGAAAGGACGAATGTTTACGAGATCATGTCGAAGCCGCTGTTGCCGATTGATCCTAAAATGGATATACGTTACTGCGCAAGATTTCTCGAACGCTTTGGTCTATCTCGAGCACCAGTTATTGAGAATGGCAAAGTAATTGGTATCGTCAGTTTCACCGATCTGGTGTTACATGGTCTGGTAGATTTCAATGGCTCGGGGAAAAACCAGGTTGATTAACAAAGCGGGTATCAATCAGGAACTCGCGTCGTGATTGTTGGCGGCTTCGAGCGTGTTGCGCAACAGCATCGCTACTGTCATTGGTCCCACGCCACCAGGTACCGGCGTAATATAAGCAGCTCTTTCAGCTGCTGCCGCAAAATCGACATCACCCGTTAGTTTTCCTTCCGCTGTTCGATTGATGCCGACATCAATCACAGTGGCGCCGGGCTTGACCCATTCACCTTTGACGATGCCGGGTTTGCCGACAGCGACGACCAGGATATCCGCGCGCGCCACGTGGTCAGCAAGGTCACGAGTAAATCGATGACAGGTAGTGACGGTAGCACCGGCCAGTAACAGTTCCAGTCCCATAGGACGGCCGACGATGTTAGAGGCGCCGACGATGACCGCATGGCGGCCTTTGTAAGTTTCACCAATGGTATTCAGCATGTGAATTACACCGTAAGGTGTGCAGGGTCTGAGCGAGGGTATGCGCTGCGCCAGACGACCAATATTGTATGGGTGAAAGCCGTCGACATCTTTGTCGGGATGAATCGCTTCCAGTACTGTGGTCGCATCAATATGATCCGGCAGCGGTAGCTGTATCAGAATGCCATCGATCTCATGATCATGATTGAGCCGTTCAATCAAATTCAGTAATTCTCTTTCGCTGGTGCTGTCGGGCAGGTTAAATGCTCTGGATACAACACCGGCTTCAGCGCAAGCTTCTCTTTTTTTACGAACATACACTTGAGAGGCGGGTGATTCGCCGACAAGTACAACAGCCAGGCCGGGAGCTTTTAATCCATTTTCAAGTCGTTTCGAAACGGATTGTTGCACCTGTTTACGTATTTCCAGTGCAATGGCGTTACCATCAATAATATTTGCAGGCATGTTGTTTTCTTGCTGGTTTTTGATTAATTACGAGGGCGCCAATTCTCTCATGTCGAATAAGGTTGTCACAAGGCAAAAACATGCATTCAAGTGATGAATATCATCTTGACCCGCCCAGATGCAGCGCGTATCATTCCCCGCCTCCACATTTCCAGCTGGTGATGTGGTTTTCGGGGTATAGCGCAGTCTGGTAGCGCGCCTGCTTTGGGAGCAGGATGTCGGGAGTTCGACAAAATCGCAGGGAGCGATTTTGAGCGTCAGCGTTTTTCAGCTGATGACCCGAAGGGCAAAATACAGGACGTATTTTGTAATCTCTCTACCCAGCCGTTAGGCTTAGACAAGAGATAAAATGAGATGGATTTTTTGGCAAACAATGTTTGCTGGAATAAAGAAGTATTTCGGGGTATAGCGCAGTCTGGTAGCGCGCCTGCTTTGGGAGCAGGATGTCGGGAGTTCGAATCTCTCTACCCCGACCAATTTTCTGGCCGTCCGGATTAGTATTAATAGCAAAGATTCTGCGCCTGTAGCTCATTCGGATAGAGCATCGGCCTTCTAAGCCGAGGGTAGCAGGTTCGAATCCTGCCAGGCGCGCCATTTTAATTATGGTGGATGTAGCTCAGTTGGTAGAGTCCCGGATTGTGATTCCGGTTGTCGTGGGTTCGAGCCCCATCATCCACCCCATTTTTCTTTGCAAGCTGTTTAATGCCAATAAGTTTGGGTCGTTAGCTCAGTTGGTAGAGCAGGAGACTCTTAATCTCTTGGTCCAGGGTTCGAATCCCTGACGACCCACCATTTTAGCTATAGCCTTCAATCACTTGTCGTCAGTGTATCTGGCTTGATGGCTTCCTGTGTAATTCAATAAATATTGATAAAATATCCCGAAATTTGCTGAATTTATTCTGAATAAAGCCGCCTTAAGTGCTTTTTTTTGGTATGATTCGCACCCACATATGCGAGAGTGGCGGAATTGGTAGACGCGCTGGTTTTAGGTACCAGTATCTTTGATGTGGGAGTTCGAGTCTCCCCCCTCGCACCATATTATCATTTCTTCTTAAAAAATAAGTACATACACTGAGGTGTCTATGCAAGTTTCAGTTGAAACAGGGGAAGGTCTTGAACGTAAATTGACGGTTCAAGTGCCTGCGGAAACAGTTGATGCTCAAGTTGAGAGTCGGCTCAAATCAATGCAGAATCGAGTGAAAGTTGATGGTTTTCGCCCTGGTAAAGTGCCTTTTAGCGTAGTTAAAAAACGCTATGCAGAGCAGGTCTTCCAGGAAGTGGCTGGCGAAGTCATGCAGAACACCTTCCGTGATGCGGTGACTCAGGAAAACCTACGACCTGCCAGCAGTCCTTCAATTGAGCCCAAAAGCTTCCAGTTAGGACAGCCTCTTGAATATGTTGCAACTTTTGAGATTTATCCTGAACTGATATTAGCTCCTGCCAGTGACTTGAAAATCGAGAAATTGGTTGCTCAAATTCAAGATGCAGATGTTGATGGCTTGCTTGAAACTTTACGTAAGCAAAAAGCCAGCTGGAATGAGGTTGATCGAGCTTCTGCAACAGGAGATCGTATTACAATTAGTTTTAAGGGCAGCATCGATGGTGAGCTGTTCGAAGGTGGTTCTGCTGAGAATGTACCGCTAGTGCTTGGTTCTGGCAGCATGATTCCGGGTTTTGAAGAGCAGTTGACGGGGTTGGCGAAAGAGGCTGAATCGACTATTAAGGTTACTTTCCCTGATGATTACACTACGAGCAAGCTGGCGGGTAAACCGGCTGAATTTGCTGTTACCGTTACTAAAGTTGAAGCCTCCGAGTTACCGGAAATGGATGATGCGTTTGCCAAAGATTTTGGCGTTACGGAAGGTGGCATGGACAAGCTGCGAGAAGATGTTAGAGCAAACATGCAGCGTGAACTAGATAACCGTATACAGAGCGATTTGAAGTCTAAAGTGATGGAAAAACTGCTGGAAGCTAATGCCGTGCAGGTGCCTAAAGCTATTGTGAAGGAAGAAGCTGAAACTTTGAAACAGCAGGCCAACGCTCAAATGGGCGGTACACAATCACTGGATGCGTTCATGGATGAAGCAGAGCGTCGTGTGAAACTGGGTATGATTCTGGGTGATCTGGTCAAACTTTCGGGTTTACAAGTCGACCGATCTAAGGTTGATGAGCGCATTGAAATGATGGCAAAAGATTATGAGCAGCCCAGCGAGTTTGTGAACTATTATAAGAATAATCCGCAGTTGCTACGTGGCGTCGAGTCTCTAGTTATTGAAGATATGATTGTTGACTGGGTGGCTGGTCAGGCTAAGGTTTCAACAGTTGAGAAATCATTTGATGAGGTAATGAAGCCTGCATCAACCATTTAACAGGTATAAGTCATGCATAAATTTTCACAATTTAATGGTCGTACGGGTGGTGCGCTCGAAACTGAAGCATTGGGATTGATCCCGATGGTAGTCGAGCAGACTTCACGCGGTGAGCGTTCTTACGATATTTATTCACGTCTGCTGAAAGAACGCGTTATTTTTATTGTGGGGCCTATTGAAGACCATATGGCCAATTTGATTGTGGCCCAGTTATTGTTTCTGGAATCGGAAAACCCGGAGAAGGATATATCGGTTTATATCAACTCTCCTGGTGGTTCGGTAACAGCGGGTATGGCTATTTATGACACTATGCAATTTATTAAGCCTGAAATCAGTACCTTATGTATAGGTCAGGCTGCCAGCATGGGAGCTTTTTTACTGGCTGGTGGTGCTAAAGGTAAGCGTTATGGTCTACCTTATTCCAGGGTGATGATACATCAGCCTCTGGGTGGTTTTCAGGGCCAGGCAACAGATATAGATATTCATGCCCGTGAAATTCTTAAAATTCGCGATCAGTTGAATCGTTTGCTGGCGCACCATACCGGACAGTCAATCGAAACGATTGATAATGATACCGAGCGTGATAACTTCATGAGTGCGGAACAGGCGAAAGAATACGGTTTGATTGACGAAGTACTAAGCAAGAGAGTCTAAAACCTGCATTTATCGCTGTGTTTTCCAGGTAAAATCCTTGCCAAAAAGGGTTTTATCGCGCTTGAATTTCTGTTGAAATGGCATTTATGAGCTATTGTCTATATCTAAGTAGATGATGGAAATCTTGCTGATTTTTATGTACTGAAGCAAGATGAATTAGACAAAGAGGCAGAGCCTGAGGTTTAAGAGCTAAATGAGTGACGATAAAAACCATTCTGGTAACGATTCTGAGAAACTACTTTACTGCTCCTTTTGCGGTAAGAGTCAGCACGAAGTCAAAAAACTGATTGCAGGTCCTTCTGTTTACGTCTGTGATGAATGTGTCGAATTATGTAATGATATTATTCTTGAAGAGCTGGAAGAGGAAACCTCGTCAGCGATTCGCAAATTACCTACTCCTCAGGAAATTAATGACATTCTCAATGATTATGTCATCGGTCAGGAACGGGCGAAAAAAGTGTTGGCTGTTGCTGTTTATAACCATTACAAGCGCCTGGAAGTTAAGCATAAGAAGGATGATATCGAACTCTCCAAAAGTAATATCCTGCTGATTGGTCCAACTGGATCAGGTAAAACATTACTGGCTGAGACATTGGCTCGGTTGCTCGATGTGCCTTTTACCATCGCTGATGCTACCACGTTGACGGAAGCTGGCTACGTGGGTGAAGATGTTGAAAACATTATCCAGAAGTTGCTGCAAAAATGTGATTATGACGTCGAAAAAGCACAGACAGGCATTGTCTACATCGACGAAATTGACAAAATTTCCCGTAAGTCAGACAACCCTTCTATTACCCGTGATGTCTCTGGCGAGGGCGTGCAGCAGGCGCTGTTAAAGCTAATTGAAGGCACGGTTGCATCTGTGCCGCCTCAGGGTGGTCGTAAGCATCCCCAGCAGGAATTCCTACAGGTTGATACCAGTAACATCCTGTTTATATGCGGTGGTGCTTTTTCGGGGTTGGATAAAGTGATTCGTCATCGTTCTGAGAAAGGTGGTATTGGTTTTGGTGCCGAGGTGCGTTCTATTGATGAGAATCGTCAATTTAGCGATGTACTGAACGATCTTGAGGCGGATGATTTAATTCAATATGGCTTGATCCCTGAATTTGTAGGTCGTTTACCTGTTGTTGCTACTCTGAACGAGCTGGATGAGGATGCCCTGGTGACGATTCTTACCGAGCCTAAGAATGCTCTGGTTAAACAATATTCCAAGATGATTGAAATGGAAGGCTGTGAACTTGAGTTACGTAATGACGCTTTGCACGCTATTGCATTAAAAGCGATGGAGCGTAAAACGGGTGCTCGTGGTTTACGTACGATTCTTGAAAATGTATTACTAGATACCATGTATGAGCTACCTTCTCAGAATGATGTGACTAAAGTAGTTATTGATGCGTCAGTTATCAATGGAGACAATCAGCCATTGTTAGTCTATCAAGGTGGTGATAAGAAGCAGGTGTCTCGAGAGTAGCCCTCTACGGGTAATAAAATTTGTTTCTGAGTTGTATAACACTTGAAAAGTCAGTAAGACGCCCCCACTGGTACAACAGAATTCATTATATATAGAGGCACCCATGGTCAGTTTAAGTGATAAAGATCAATCTATTTCATCCACGACAATAGAAGTACCCGTTTTACCATTGCGTGATGTCGTGGTTTACCCGCATATGGTTATTCCTCTTTTTGTCGGCCGCGAAAAATCAATTCAGGCACTCGATGCTGCAATGCGGGACAATAAAAAGATTTTATTGATTGCTCAGAAAAGTGCTGATATTGATGACCCCGGCGTTAGTGATGTGCATGAGATCGGCACGTTGGCAACAATTCTTCAATTGTTGAAGTTACCGGATGGAACTATCAAAGTTCTGGTTGAAGGGGTTCGTCGAGCAAAGGTAGAAGGCTTACGTGAAAGCGGTAATTTCTTTGTAGCCAGTTACTCAGAAATCGATGAGGTTTCTGATGTCGATGAACGTGAACTCGAAATTTTGTCGCGTTCTATTCTGAATGTATTTGATCAGTACGTAAAACTAAACAAAAAAGTACCTGCTGAAATTCTGACATCCTTGGCGGGTATTGATGAGCCTTCACGGTTATCCGATACGATTGCGGCGCACATGTCGTTAAAGCTCGAAGAAAAACAGAAGATACTTGAGATCTCCAGCGTACGCGCGCGACTTGAGTATTTAATGAGTTTGATCGATGCCGAAATCGATTTGTTACAAATCGAAAAACGTATTCGTGGTCGTGTTAAACAGCAGATGGAAAAAAGCCAGCGCGAATACTATTTGAATGAGCAGATGAAAGCGATTCAGAAAGAGCTGGGTGATATGGATGATGTGCCTAATGAAATTGAAGAGCTGGAAAAACGCATTGAAGAAGCTGGCATGAGTAAAGAGGCTCATAAGAAAGCCCGAAGTGAGCTTAATAAGCTAAAAATGATGTCGCCGATGTCTGCCGAAGCAACTGTAGTCAGAAACTATATCGATTGGCTAGCTGATTGTCCCTGGAAAAAAAGATCGAAAATTCGCCGTGACCTTGCCGGCGCCGAGCAGGTGCTCAATGATGATCACTATGGGCTGGAAAAAGTTAAAGAACGTATTCTTGAATATCTTGCAGTGCAACAACGAGTCAAAAAACTCAAGGGCCCTATTTTGTGTCTGGTTGGACCACCGGGTGTGGGTAAGACTTCTTTAGGTCAATCTATTGCGCGTGCGACTAATCGAAAATATACACGTATGTCGTTAGGTGGCGTTCGTGATGAGTCTGAAATTCGTGGTCATCGTCGAACTTATATTGGTTCGCTGCCGGGCAAAGTAATCCAGAATCTGAGTAAGGTGGGTACGCGTAATCCTTTGTTTTTACTTGATGAAATTGACAAGATGGCGGCGGATTTTCGTGGTGATCCAGCCTCAGCATTATTAGAAGTACTTGATCCTGAACAAAACCATACATTTTCTGATCACTATCTGGAAGTCGATTTTGATCTCTCTGATGTCATGTTCGTGGCGACTTCAAATAGTATGAATATACCTGCACCTCTGCTTGATCGAATGGAGGTGATTCGTTTGCCGGGTTACACCGAAGATGAAAAAGTAGCTATTGCCACTAAATATTTATTGCCCAAGCAGATGGAAGACAGTGGCCTGAAGGATAGCGAATTACAGGTTAGTGAATCCGCATTAAGAGATATTGTTCGTCTTTATACTCGTGAAGCTGGTGTTCGTAATCTGCAAAGGGAGCTCGCTAAGATTTGTCGTAAAGTCGTCAAACAAATGGTGCTCAAACCTAAAAGTAAAGTAGTATCAGTGACATCGAAAAATCTTGAAAAATATCTGGGTGTAAAGCGTTTCCGTTATGGTGTTGCTGAGAAACACAACCAGATAGGCCAGGTTAACGGTCTTGCATGGACTGAAGTAGGTGGTGAGTTATTGACCATTGAGTCAGCGGTAATGCCCGGTAAGGGGAAATTGTCTCACACCGGACAGTTAGGTGATGTTATGCAAGAGTCAATTCAGGCGGCCATGACTGTAATCAGAAGTCGTTCTGCATCACTAGGTTTGGCTAGCAACTTCCAGGATGATAAAGATATTCATGTTCACGTCCCTGAGGGCGCAACACCTAAAGATGGTCCCAGTGCTGGTGTAGGCATGTGTACAGCTTTAGCTTCATCATTAACAGGTATACCGGTTAATGCGAATGTTGCGATGACTGGTGAGATTACACTGCGTGGTGAAGTTCTACCAATCGGTGGGCTTAAAGAAAAATTATTGGCTGCGCATCGTGCAGGCATTGAGATTATCATTATTCCACAAGACAACGAAAAGGATCTGGTTGAAATGCCAAAAAATATTATGGCAAAACTGGATATAAAACCTGTGCGCTGGATTGATGAGGTGCTTGAAATAGCTCTCGAAGTAATGCCCACTCCACTTGAAGATGTTTCAGCAAGTGACAGAAAAACAAGCACAAAAGGAAAAAAAACCGAAGCTGAAGTACAGCACCACTGATAACTTTAGAGTTATCGATATTGTATTAATTCATCAGGGATGATGTAGTTCAACATAGAGGAATGCCGCATTTTTCCTGCGTTTTTCATTGACAGAGCTAGTCACTGGCTGGTATAAAATGCACGGCCTTTATATTTCATAGCCAGGGACATCTCGTAATAATAAGAGCAAAATATAAAAGCGTTAAAATATAACTATAAATAAAAGTAAATCATCTTAAATACATAGGAAATAATAATGAATAAATCTGAATTAATTGATGCAGTTGCAGAAGCAGCTGGTTTATCTAAAGCTGATTCAACTCGTGCATTTGATGCAGTTATACAAGTTGTTACAAATGCAATGAAGGAAGGCGATCAAGTGAGTATCGTAGGTTTTGGCTCTTTCTTAGTTCGCGAGCGCTCAGCTCGTACTGGTCGTAACCCACAGACTGGTGCAGAAATTCAAATTAAAGCCGCTAAAGTGCCTGCGTTTAAGCCTGGCAAAGCACTTAAGGAAGCTGTAAACTAGCGCGCACTTTTGGCGGGGTGGTTAGCTCAGCTGGTAGAGCGTCGCCCTTACAAGGCGAATGTCGGGGGTTCGATCCCCTCACCACCCACCAATTTAAGGACCGGTAGTTCAGCTGGTTAGAATGCCGGCCTGTCACGCCGGAGGTCGCGGGTTCGAGTCCCGTCCGGTCCGCCAATTTCAATTTCTAGTTGCCTAAAGTAAAAGCTAAAATATTAGGTTTTATTTTAGTTAGCTAACATTTCACTAATAATCCATTGAGCGGTGTTATGCCGTTCATACAATTCCATACAAGGTTAGTTTCATGCTACAAGCTATTAATGATCGAATTAAAGGTTGGTTGGGTGCCATTATTATTGCATTGATTGCTCTTCCTTTCGCTTTTTGGGGAATTCAATCTTATATCGGCGGTGGTGGCGAGCAATATATTGCCAAGGTTAATGGTGCCGAGATTTCGCCACGTGAATTTGACTATAACTTATCGGTGCAGAGACAAAAGTTACAGGAACAGTTTGGCGGAAGAATTCCTTTCGAAGATGTTGTTTTGAAACAGCGAGTAATGGATCAGCTGATAAATAGAAAATTATTGGAAGATGCAGCAAATAATTTCGGTTACCGTATTTCAGATAACCAACTATCCGAAAATATTAAAAAAATATTTACCAGAGACGGTAAGTTTGATCGGGAGTACGTTAATCAAGTGCTGCAGTCTAAAGGTATGACAACTTCTCAAATGGAATCTCAATTAAGAAGTGATATGCAGATTTCTCAAATAATGGATGCATTGATTAATACAAGCTTTGTCACCGATGATGAAGTTCGACGGTTAGCAGAACTTGAATATCAGCAGCGTAAAATTAGTACTTTAATTTTCAGTATCGATCACTTTTCTGCAGGTATTGAAATTACTGAAGAAGAAATTAAAGCTGCTTATGAAGCAGACTCTGCTCGTTATATGTTGCCTGAGAAAGTCAGTGTTGAATACGTAGAATTAAAAAGTGAAACACTGGCTAGTAATATAGAAATTGATGAGTCGACAATCAAACTCATGTATGACGAGTATGTGGCTGCTATATCCCAAAAAGAACAGCGTAAAGCCAAGCATATTCTTTTGAAAACAGATATAGATGAAGCGGCTGCGCGTACACAGATTATTGACATCAAAAAGCAATTGGCTGAAGGCGCTTCATTCGATGATCTGGCACGTCAGTACTCCCAAGATGTAGGCTCAGCAAAGCAGGGTGGCGATCTTGGCTGGATAGAGCCTGGTCAGATGGTAAATACTTTTGAAGATGCACTTTATGCGATGAAAGTGGGTGAGGTTAGTGATATTGTTGAGTCACAATTTGGTCTGCATCTGATAAAACTTGAGAAGATTCAAAGTGAACCTGCCCAGTCTTTGCAGGAAAAAAGAGCTGAATTAGAAAAGACCTATCAACAAGAGGTAATCAGTAATAAGTTTTATGAGTTGAGTGAGCGTATGGCAACAACAGCTTATGAAAATTCTGATTCATTACGTTCGGTGACAGAGTCTATCAATGTTCAGGCAAAGACCAGTGAATACTTTACCCGCGAGAGCGGTGCGGGCATTGCCAATAACGATAAGGTTCGAGCAGCAGCATTTTCTAAACTTGTTCTAGAAGATAAATCAAACAGTGATGTCATCGAAATTTCACCTGAACACATACTGGTTTTACGTCTACTAGATCGTAAGTCAGCAAGTTTGCTGCCTTTAGATAGTGTACGCTCTGCAATTGAAAATAGTTTAAAGCTGAAAAAAAGCCATGAAAATACGCTGGCTTCAGCACGTGAGGCAAAAACTAAAATTAATGCAGGTCAGTCTTCTGTGAAAGATTTTATATCTAAAGGTGTCAGGCTTGAAAAATCTGATATGTTGACACGTAAAGATACCGCTAAAATTGACCCGATGATTTTGGAAGCTGCTTTTAATATGTCAGCGCCTGAAGATGGTAAGATTATCGCTAATGATGTAGCGATGTATTCAGGTGATGTTGCATTGGTTATTCTGGAAGAAGTGCATACACCTGATAATATCGATCAGGCTCAGATTAACGCAATTAAGAGTCAGTTAAAACAGGATATATCAGCTTCTGAATTTAATATGGCACTGAATGCCATCAAAGAAAAGGCTGATCTGCATATAAATACCAAAGTTTTTCAATAATATTTATTAATTGAGGTAATCGGAAGTTGTATGTTTAAAACAATGACCCGATTACCTCTGCATTGGCAAATTCTTGCCGCACTCACTTTAGCAATTACTACCGGTGTGACGATTGCACCTGACGCTGATATTTTCGGTATATCTTTGCTTTCTGTTCTGGATTTTTTCGGTACCCTTTTTCTTAATGCGCTAAAAATGTTAATTGTGCCTTTGGTAGTTTCATCTATCGTTACGGGCATGATGGATCTTCAGCCTAATACGCTCGGCCGCCTTGGTTCCAAGACGCTAATTTTTTACATGTTGAGTAGTCTGGTGGCCATCCTAATCGGTTTGCTGATGGTGAACACTCTGCAGCCAGGTATTGTTGATGGTCAGCCAGCACTTGAAAGTATGACCCTATCTTCCGATACTGAGTCAGCTCTGGCAAAAGTTGGCGTAAAAGGAGCTGCCGATATTGCAGAAGTTTTTTTGAGGATGGTGCCTGTTAATGTCGTTTCAGCGGCTGCAGAAGGTCAGATGCTGGGATTGATATTTTTTAGTCTTTTATTTGGCTACTTTCTGTCTCATTTAAAAGGCTCGCATGGCGAGGTTCAAAAAGACTTCTGGCGTGGATTGCTCAGCATAATGATACAAATGACTAATTTGGTGATGAAATTTGCGCCTATTGGAATTTTTGCGCTGGTTTGTAAGGTAGTTATTATGTCAGGCGCTGATGCATTTAGGCCATTGGCTGTATTTTTTGTTACCGTCATTTTGGCCCTGATGCTTCACATGTTTATTTTTCTTCCGCTGATATTGAAATATGTTGCCAAAGTTAATCCTATGCGGCACTTTAAAGCGTTGATGCCTGCCTTGTTGACAGCATTCTCAACCAGCTCATCGTCAGCAACTTTACCCATAACTCTGGATTGTGTTGAACGGCGCGCAGGCGTGTCAAACCGTGTCAGTGGTTTTACACTGCCTTTGGGTGCAACGGTCAATATGGATGGAACTGCTTTGTATGAATGTGTGGCGGCCATGTTCATCGCGCAGGTTTATGGCCTTGAGCTGACTATAGTGACTCAGTTTACTATTGTGCTGATTGCTTTATTGACGTCGATTGGTGTTGCCGGTATTCCTTCTGCCAGCCTTGTCGCTATCACCATTATATTAGGCGCTATAGGACTGCCTCTGGAGGCGATAGGCCTAATCTTGGTTGTTGACCGAGTTCTGGACATGTGTCGCACATCGGTGAATGTATTTAGTGATTCGTGTGCAGCGGTTACCATCGCTCGCCTTGAAGGCGAGGATGGTGTGCTAGAGGAAAAAAGGCAGGGTTTTCAGGATACCCGTTAACGAATTAAATATCGGTAATTTCTACAATATCACCCATCAGCCCTGCAGTATGATAACCAGCATCAACATAGGTGACTTCACCGGTAATGCCACTCGCCAGACTTGAGCACAGAAATGCGGCGCAATTACCAACTTCTTCAATAGTAATATTTCTATGTAAAGGCGCACTTTGCTCAACATGCTTCAGAATAGTGCCGAAGTTAGAAATGCCCTTGGCCGCGAGTGTTTTGATCGGTCCTGCCGAAATAGCATTAACACGAATCCCTTCGCCGCCAAGTGAATGCGCCAGATAGCGTACATTGGCCTCCAGACTGGCTTTGGCCAGGCCCATCACGTTATAGCCGGGGAATGCGCGCACAGCACCCAGATAACTAAGTGTCAGGATTGCAGCATCTTCGCGATTTTGCATCATGTGTCGACCGGCTTTAGCGATCGCAGCCAGACTGTAAGAGCTGATGTCATGTGCCTGATTGAAGCCATCACGTGTCAGATTATCCAGATAGTCACCCTCAAGCATTTCTTTAGGCGCATAAGCAACTGAGTGAATAATAACGTCGAGCGAGTCCCAATAGTCATCTAAATGGTCAAATACAGCTTCGATATCATCATCGTTTTCAACATCACAGGGAATAACGATGTCAGAATCGCATTCACCAGCCAGTTTTTCTATTCGTTCACGCAGACGTTCACCCATGTAGGTAAAAGCAATTTCTGCCCCTTCACGATGCATTGCTTTGGCAATACCCCAGGCGATAGAACGGTTGCTAGCAACGCCAAAAATGAGAACACGCTTACCACTCATAAAACCCATAAGAATTTACTCCATGAAAAAAAGTAATGTAAACTGTGAGGACCTAATGTTAGGCGGATTATACAGATAAAAGCAACAATAAAAATTATGCATCACCGCTTAGTTCACCAATGGCTAAAAATTTCGATTATTTCCTGTTGTCTGATGTATACAACAGGTGCTTTGGCTGTGCCAGCAATGGGCATGGGATATGAGCCTAAATACCAGACTAATTTCAAACACTTTGATTATGTGGATCCCCACGCCAGACGCGGTGGTGAACTGGTACTTTCCGGTTTGGGTACCTTTGATAGTTTGAATCCATTTTTACTTAAAGGCATTGCTGCGGATGGTCTTGATGTTCTGGTTTTTGAATCGTTACTAGAGAAAAGTCTGGATGAACCTTTTAGTGAATATGGTTTAATTGCTGATGATTTTTTTCTGGCGGATGATGGTCTTTCAGTTACTTTTCATATCAATCCTAAGGCAAGATTCTCTAATGGAAAATTGGTACAAGCTGAAGACGTAAAGTTCTCGTTTGATACGCTGATGAGCAAATCGGCGCATCCGCAATATCGAATTTATTACGAGGACGTAGAGTCTGTCACTGTTGTCGATGAGCAGACTGTGCGTTTCAACTTTAAACGTAAAAATCGTGAGCTGCATATGATCGTGGGGGAAATTTCTATTTTTTCCAGAGATTGGCTAGCAGGTGGTGATTTTTCCGAAACCGATGATACAGCGCCTATCAGTAGTGGCCCTTACATTGTTGATAAATATGAACGCGGCAAATACATTCGCTATAAGCGTAACCCAAATTACTGGGCCGCTGATTTACCAGTGCGCAAAGGTATGTATAATTTCGATACTATCAAATACACTTATTACAAAGATTCATCAATCGCGCTCGAGGCTTTCAAGGCGGGTGAGTTTGATTTCTTTTTTGAGAATTACTCCAAGCGTTGGGCTCGATCACATGTGGGGCCTAAATATGATTCAGGCGAAATATTAAAAACGGAACTTAAACATAGCAATAATGCTGGTATGCAGGGCTTCGCTATCAATACACGACATGAACGCTTTAGGGATGTACGGGTACGACGGGCTTTATCATTAGCCTATGATTTTGCCTGGGCGAATGATCATCTTTTTTATAATCAATATGTACGCTGTGATAGTTACTTCAGCAATAGTGAGCTGGCGGCCATCGGTTTGCCTGAAGGAGAGGAACTGGCTTTGCTCAATAATTATCGCGACCAGTTACCCGATGAAATTTTTACCAGAGAATGGTTGCCACCTGCTACAGAAAATAAAGGTGCCCTGCGAGAAAATTTAAAACAGGCACGTGATTTGTTGAAAGAAGCGGGTTGGAGCATCAAAGATGGCGTCCTGAAAAATGAAAAAGGTGATGTTTTTAGTGTTGACGTATTGCTGGTGCAAAAAGGCTTTGATCGCATACTGGCGCCCTATGCCCATAATCTGAAAAAACTGGGCATCGAAATGACTTATCGTACGGTTGATTCATCTTTATACAAACGACGAATTGATACTTATGATTTTGATATGGTCGTCACTAGTTTTCCTGCTTCGATGTCACCGGGTAATGAATTGAAAAACAGGTTCCATTCTCAGTCAGTGAATACAAAAGGGGCGAGTAATTTGCCGGGGATTGCTCATCCAGTGGTAGATGCTTTGATCGAACGAGTGCTTAATGCGGAGGATCGTCAGCAACTACTCATTGCTTCACGGGCACTGGATCGTGTTTTGCTGTTTGGCGAATATCTTGTGCCAAACTGGTACATTGACAAACACCGCATAGCCTACCGTGATATTTTTGCATATCCAGATTACTTGCCTCTGTATTATGAACCGATTACTTTGTTAATTAAGTCATGGTGGATGAAATCCATAACATCTCAGAAACCGGCGGATTGATAGAAAAGGCATATGTTTAATTATATTCTCAAACGCTTACTGTTAATGATTCCAACATTATTTGGCGTCATGTTGGTTACTTTTGTGGTCACTCAGTTTGTGCCAGGCGGGCCAGTCGAACAACTGGTCAGTCAATTAGAAGGTAATACGATGAGTGGTGAGGCCAGTAGCGGTGCGCATGGTTTGTATCGTGGCGCAACTGGTTTGGATGAGGAGTATATTGAAGAAATCCGTGTGCTCTATGGTTTTGATAAACCCGTGTATGAGCGCTTCATAACGATGATGACAAACTATCTGCACTTTGATTTTGGTGATAGCTATTTTCATAATCAGTCTGTTATTGATTTGATGGCGTCTAAACTCCCGGTCTCAATCAGTTTAGGTGTGTGGACATTTTTTATTGTTTATCTCACCTGTATTCCTCTGGGTATCGCTAAGGCTGTACGCGATGGTAGTTTGTTTGATGTCGTGAGCAGTACCTTGATATTGATTGGTTATTCTATTCCTGGCTTTGTTCTTGGTATAACACTACTGGTGTTTTTTGGTGGTGGTAGTTTTTTTGATGTGTTCCCGTTAAGAGGGCTGGTTTCTGATAACTGGGATGCGATGACCTGGGGTGATCAGATTCTTGATTATCTGTGGCATATGGTTTTACCGATTACAGCCTCAGTAGTGGGTAGTTTTGCGGTGATGACTATGTTGACTAAAAATAGTTTTATTGAAGAGATTAGAAAATTATATGTACTGACTGCGCGTGCCAAGGGTTTGTCGGAAAATGCCGTGCTTTACCGTCACGTTTTTCGGAATGCTATGATTCCTCTAGTGACCGGATTTCCTGCCGCTTTTATTGGTGCATTTTTTACTGGCAGTTTATTGATTGAAACTATTTTTTCACTGGATGGTTTAGGTCTGCTTTCGTATGAGTCAGTATTAAAACGTGATTACCCGGTGGTGTTGGGATCACTTTTTTTGTTTACATTATTGGGTCTTGTGGCGAAATTGCTAGCGGATATCAGTTATGTATTAATTGATCCTCGTATTCATTTTGAATCAGTGGATCGTTGAAATATGAATAAGGGTTTTTATATCACACCTGGGCAACGGTCATGGCTTCGCTTCAAGGCTAGTCGACGCGGCTATGTCAGTTTGTGGGTGTTTAGCATTTTATTTTTTCTGAGTATTTTTTCAGAAGTACTTTTTAATGATAAACCATTGCTGGTTAATTATCAGGATGATTATTACTTTCCTTTTCTGGTTTCTTATCCGGAGACCACATTTGGTGGTGATTTTGAAACAGAGGCTGATTATGTTGACGAATATGTCCGTCAGCGTATAACTCAGGGTGGAAACTGGGTGGTCGATCCGCCTATTAGATTCAGTTACGATACCATTAGCTTTATCAGTGACGCCGCTAATCCAGCAGCTCCATCGTCTGACAATTTATTGGGTACCGATGATCGAGGTCGTGATGTTCTGGCCAGGCTTGTTTATGGTTTTAGATTATCTGTTCTATTTGCGTTTGCGCTGACCGCGTTGGGTGTTGTCATTGGTATAGTGATGGGTGCCATACAGGGCTATTTTTCAGGCCGAACCGATCTGTTTATGCAGCGCATCATCGAAGTCTGGTCATCTATGCCAGAGTTGTATTTGCTGATTATTTTTGCCTCTATTTTTCAACCAAGTATCTGGTTATTGTTAATTTTATTGTCAATGTTCGGCTGGATGGGATTATCTGACTATGTGCGTGCCGAATTTTTACGTGGTAGAAATATGGATTATGTTCGTGCCGCCAAAGCCATGGGTTTGAGTGATTTTGCTATTATGCGACACCACTTATTACCAAATAGCTTGACACCAGTGATTACATTTCTGCCATTTCGGATAAGTGGTTCGATTCTAGCACTGACTAGTCTGGATTTTCTTGGACTGGGCGTGCCACCGACTACCCCTAGTCTTGGTGAGTTGTTATCGCAGGGCAAAGAGAATATTGAAGCGTGGTGGTTGTCACTGGGTGCTTTCATTGTTTTGGTTGGCACTTTGATGCTGTTGATCTTTATTGGTGAAGCGTTACGTGAAGCTATGGATACAAGAAAGAATTAATATGATGGATAAGCTTTTACAAGTAGAGAACCTGAGTGTTACTTTTAAAACGCAGGGTGGTGATATAGATGCCGTCAGAGATATCAGTTTTTATATCAATCAGGGCGAAACTTTAGCTATTGTGGGTGAGTCAGGCTCAGGAAAGTCGGTGACCGCACTCTCAATTTTAAAATTGCACGATGAAAGGCAGGTGCACTATCCTGGCGGGAAAATTATTTACCAATACAATACGGTGAAACGGGATCTGATGACATTGGATGAAAAGGCCATGCAGTCAATCAGGGGAAGCGATATCTCGATGATTTTTCAGGAGCCAATGAGTTCATTAAATCCAGTCTTTACAGTCGGAGCACAGATTAAAGAGTCCCTGCAACTTCACACTAATTTAAATAAAGATGAAGCGCATCAGCGTGCTCTCGAATTACTCGACAGGGTTGGTCTTCGCGATCCACACCGTCAAATCGATAGTTTTCCGCATGCATTATCTGGTGGTCAAAGACAGCGTGTCATGATCGCGATGGCTTTGGCCTGTAACCCGGCATTGCTCATTGCTGATGAACCGACCACTGCTCTTGATGTCACTATTCAGCAGCAGATACTTGAATTGCTGGTTGATTTGAAAAATGAATTTAACATGTCGGTGTTGTTCATTACGCATGATTTGAATCTGGTTAGGCGTTACGCTCAACGGGTTTGTGTGATGCAGCAGGGAGAAATTGTTGAGCAGGGAAATACAATGGAAATTTTTTCTCGACCACAACATGAATATACGCAATATCTGTTACAGAGTGAGCCTGATCATCGTATCGTTGATATTGAGCCTTCATCTGAAATGGTGGTGAAAGCCGTCAACCTGCGCTGTCATTTTCCAATCTATAAAGGATTCTTTAAACGTCAGGTTGATGTGGTAAAGGCCGTCGACGATATTAGTCTTGAAATTCACAAGGGAGAAACGCTGGGTATCGTCGGCGAATCCGGATCGGGTAAGACAACTTTGGGTATGGCATTATTGCGTTTGATTGCTTCCACGGGTGATATTTATTTCGGCGAACATAAAATATCGGATTTTCGGGAAAAAGATATCAGGCCGCTGAGACGGCAATTTCAGGTTGTTTTTCAGGATCCATTTTCATCCTTGTCACCTCGTATGACGGTTGAAGAGATTATAGGCGAGGGCCTAAAACTGCATTTTCCTGAACTGGATAATGCGCAAAGAAAAATTCGAATTCACACAGTACTAGAAGAAGTCGGTCTGGCTAAGGATATATTGTGGCGCTATCCACATGAGTTCTCAGGTGGGCAGCGTCAGCGTATCGCTATTGCTCGAGCGGTGATATTGCAACCAGATGTGATGTTGCTGGATGAACCAACTAGTGCGCTGGATGTATCAGTGCAAAAACAGGTGCTAGGGTTGTTATCAAAACTCCAGAAAAAATATGGTCTTAGTTATGTTTTTATCAGTCATGATTTAAGGGTTATTAGAGCCATGTCGCATCGTATCATCGTGATGAAAGATGGGAAAATTGTAGAACAGGGCTCGGTGACCAATGTGCTCGATCAACCCCAACAGGCTTATACTAAGGAATTGGCTCAGGCTGCCTGTACGTGAACTCTTGTTAAATGTATGGGTTTGTGTTCCAATAAACTGAATGATACTAATTCGTATTATCATTCAAATAATACTTGACTATTTTACTTGGTATTTGTATGATGTTAATTATTACTTATTGAGACAACAGTCGGAGGTTACAACTATGAAACTATCTACAAAAGGACGTTATAGTGTTACTGCCATGCTTGATCTGGCCATCCACGATAAAGCGGGGCCTGTTACACTGGGTGATATTTCACAATGTCAGGGCATTTCTCTATCGTACCTTGAACAGTTATTTTCCAGCTTACGTAAAGCAGGTCTGGTAAAAGGCGTACGCGGACCGGGTGGCGGGTATCGATTGGCGAAACCAGCCACTGAAATTAGTATTGCGGAGATTATTCGTGCCGTTGATGAAACGGTTGATGTGACTAACTGTAATGGTGAAGGTGACTGTCAGGGTGGTGAGCGTTGCCTGACTCACGAACTTTGGTCTGATTTGAGTGATCGTTTGTATAAATTTCTGGATGGCATTACTTTGGCGCAATTTGTTGATCGGCCTGGTATTCCTGAGTTATCCATGGAGCGTGACAAGAGTATCGGTCGCTTTGTATTGGCACGAAAACAGGCAGAGGCAATTAATCAGGGTTTAGTTTAGTCGCTGATTAGTTATGGTTATCCACATAGTTGCTTCGGTGACTAGGGGTGGCAGAAAAATTAGCTAAAAAAAGCCCGCTTTTGCGGGCTTTTTTTGTGACTGGCGTTCACAAAAGCTATAATACTCTCCTTTTTATTTGCATACTGGGGAACACACATGCTTGAGGCTTATCGCAAACATGTTACAGAACGTCAATCAGAGAACTTACCACCATTAGCATTAAGCGCTGAACAGGTCGCTGAGCTGATCGAATTGATCAAAAATCCACCTGCAGGGGAGGCAGAGTTCCTGCTAGACCTACTGACTAATCGTGTTCCACCTGGGGTGGATCAGGCTGCTTATGTCAAAGCCGCTTTTCTAGCTGATGTTGCTAAAGGTACCACCACCTGTGAGTTGATTTCTCAGGTTCGTGCAACAGAATTACTCGGCACCATGCTGGGTGGCTACAATATCCGGCCTTTAATCGAGTTGCTGGATGTCGAAGTAACGGCAGATGCTGCAGCGACTGCCTTATCCCATACATTGCTTATTTATGATGCCTTCCATGATGTGTCTGATAAAGCCGCAAATAATAAATTTGCAGCACGTGTGATTCGTTCATGGGCGGATGCAGAGTGGTTTACTTCCAAGCCGGTTATGGCGGAAGAAATTACGGTGACTGTTTATAAAGTACCAGGTGAGACTAATACGGATGATTTATCACCGGCAACTGAAGCCTGGAGCCGTCCCGATATCCCACTGCATGCTAAATCCATGTTGGTCAGCAAGATGGAAAAACCGCTGGAAACGATTGCAGAGCTCAAGCAGAAAGGATATCCCATTGCCTATGTAGGTGATGTCGTCGGTACGGGTTCTTCCAGAAAATCCGCGATCAATTCAGTGTTATGGCATATGGGCAGTGAAATTCCATATGTGCCTAATAAACATGAAGGTGGTGTTGTACTTGGTGGCAAAATTGCGCCTATTTTCTTTAATACCGCAGAAGATTCGGGTGCATTGCCGATTGAGTGTGATGTTGAAAAAATGCACACCGGTGATGTCATCCGTGTTCGCCCCTACGACGGCGTGATCTTGAATGAAGCTGGAGATGAAATCTGCAAGTTTGATCTGCGTCCTACCACTATGCCCGATGAAGTCCGTGCCAATGGACGTATTCCGTTGATTATCGGCCGTGGTTTGACTGACAGGGCCAGAACCTTTTTAGGCGAAGCACCTTCTACAGTTTTCCTGAGACCGGAAACTGCTGTTGATACAGGTAAAGGTTTTACACATGCACAGAAAATTGTCGGTAAAGCCTGCGGTGTTGAGGGTATTCGTCCGGGTACATATTGTGAACCGAAAATGACTACTGTGGGCTCACAGGACACCACAGGCGCAATGACCCGAGATGAATTGAAAGAACTGGCCTGTCTGGGATTCTCTGCGGATTTGATTATGCAAAGTTTCTGTCATACTGCCGCTTACCCTAAACCTGTAGATATTAATCTACAGCATGAGCTACCTGATTTTATGCAAACTCGTGGTGGTGTTTCGTTACGTCCCGGTGATGGCATTATTCACTCGTGGTTGAATCGTATGATTCTTCCCGATACTGTGGGTACGGGTGGTGATTCACATACACGTTTTCCCATGGGTATTAGCTTTCCCGCTGGCTCCGGTCTGGTGGCTTTTGGTGCAGCGCTGGGTGTGATGCCATTGGATATGCCCGAGTCAGTGCTGGTGCGATTTAAAGGTGAAATGCAACCGGGGGTGACTTTGCGTGATTTAGTGAATGCCATTCCTTATGTTGCCATTCAAAAAGGCTTGCTCACTGTTGAGAAGAAAGGCAAAAAAAATGTGTTCAATGGTCGAGTGCTGGAAATTGAAGGCCTGCCAAATCTGAAAGTTGAACAGGCATTTGAATTATCCGATGCTTCAGCAGAACGTTCAGCCAATGGTTGTACGGTTCGATTGGGAAAAGAACCTATCATCGAATATTTGAAATCTAACGTTACTCTATTGAAATGGATGATTGCCAATGGTTACGAGGATAAACGTACCCTGTCACGTCGTATTGCTGCGATGGAGGCATGGTTAGCGGATCCGCAGTTGCTGGAGCCGGATGCTAATGCAGAATATGCAGAAATCATCGAAATCGACTTGAATGAAATCAAAGAGCCGATTCTGGCTTGTCCGAATGATCCGGATGATGTCAAAACATTATCTGAAGTTGCCGGCGCTAAAATTGATGAAGTCTTTATTGGTTCATGTATGACTAATATTGGTCATTACCGCGCGGCCGGCAATGTGCTGAATGGTGTTACCTCATTGCCAACACGTATGTGGATTGTGCCACCGACAAAAATGGATGAGCGCCAGCTGATGGAAGAAGGTATTTATAATATTTTTGGCAAGGCGGGTGCGCGCACTGAAATTCCAGGTTGTTCTTTATGCATGGGTAATCAGGCGCGTGTGGCCGATAATGCCACAGTGATGTCGACTTCAACGCGTAACTTCCCGAATCGTCTGGGTAATAATGCCGATGTTTATCTGGCCTCTGCGGAGTTGAGTGCTGTAGCCGCAAAACTGGGTCGCATTCCAAGCAGAGACGAATATATGGAAGGAACAAAAAACATTAATGCCGCTTCCGCAGAGATCTACCGCTATCTAAATTTCCATGAATTAGCGGAATATCAAAAGATTGCGGATGGCGTTGAAGTTAAATTTTCATAAGCTTATGAAAATGCTTCTGTTCATCGCAGCTGGTGGTGCTATTGGTGCTGTGCTGCGTTATGGCGCATCGCTAGGCGTGTATAGCTTGCTGGGCAGAGGTTTTCCTTACGGCACTTTGTTTGTAAATGTAACAGGTTCGTTATTGATGGGCTTGCTTAGCATCATTATGCTAGAACGCTTTAACGTAGGACCGGAGTGGCGGGCAGCGATACTGGTTGGACTATTAGGCTCATTCACCACCTTTTCAACGTTTTCAATAGAAACCCTGAACCTGCTAGAACAGGGTGATGTAATCAGAGCGATGGCAAATATAACTATTAGTGTTATCGTTTGTTTAGCTGCTGTCTGGATGGGCATTAGTTTAGGGAGGCAATTATGAATGTCACTGTTGCGCGAATTTATGTGACCGAAGGTCAGCACGTGCACGAGAAAATATTCGAGCGCCTGCATGATGAGCATAAAGTTAAAGGTGTGACCCTGTTTCGTGGCGTCGCCGGTTTTGGCGAATCGGGCGAAACCCATTCCAGTAGCCTGCTTGATATGTCATTTGATCTGCCCGTGATCGTCGAATTTTTTGATGAAGAGGCGCGAGTGTGCCAGGCGCTGGAGTCACTCGCTGACCTGACTTCATCGTGCCGCGTTATCACTTTCGCGGCCGAACTTTCCTAGTCCTGTTGCTTACTATTTAATCGGATAAAAATAAAAAATGTTAGATCCAAAATTAATTCGTTCTGATCTTAATTCGGTTGCCGAGCAACTGAAAAAACGTGGTTATGATCTTGATGTTTCGTTGATTGAGTTACTGGAAAAAAATCGCAAGGATTGCCAGATCCGAACCGAGCAGTTTCAGAACGAGCGCAACATGAAATCGAAAATGATTGGCAAGGCCAAGGCGGCGGGTGAAGACATTCAACCATTGCTGGATGAAGTGGCGGGTCTGGGTGAATCACTGAATCTGGCGAAAGTTGAGCTGGAAGACGTACAGAAACAGATGGATGCTATTCTCTGGTCATTGCCCAATCTGCCTCATGAAAGTGTGCCCGCAGGCAGGAACGAAAACGATAATCTGGAAATACGTCGTTGGGGCGAGCCTAAAACTTATGATTTTGAGGTTAAAGATCATGTTGACCTTGGTTTTGGACGTGGACTGGATTTTGAAACGGCAACTAAATTAACCGGCTCGCGTTTCGTGGTCATGCGAGGCGTGATGGCAAAACTGCATCGTGCATTAACGCAGTTCATGATTGATTTGCATACCAGTGAACATGGTTACGAAGAGGTGTACGTTCCGTATATTGTGAACCGCGATAGTTTGCGTGGTACCGGCCAGTTACCCAAGTTTGAAGAAGACCTGTTTTGTGTTGATGATGAAGCGGGTTACTATTTAATCCCCACCGCCGAAGTGCCTGTTACCAATCTGGTGCGCGATGAAATTATTAACGCGGAAGATCTGCCGATTAAACTGACCAGTCATACGCCCTGTTTCCGTTCGGAAGCCGGCTCTTATGGCAAAGATACCCGCGGCATGATCCGCCAGCACCAGTTTGAAAAAGTTGAAATGGTGCAACTGGTCAAACCACAAAATGCCTGGGATGCGCTGGAAGAATTAACCGGGCATGCGGAAGCGGTGCTGCAGAAACTGGAACTGCCTTACCGTGTAATGAATTTGTGTACTGGCGATATCGGTTTCTCTTCAGCAAAAACTTACGATCTGGAAGTCTGGTTGCCCGGCCAGCAGGCGTATCGTGAAATTTCATCGTGCAGCTGTTTTGGTGATTTTCAGGCACGTCGTATGCAGGCGCGCTGGCGTAATCCGGAAACCGGCAAACCAGAACTGATCAATACCGTGAATGGCTCAGGTCTGGCTGTTGGCCGTACGCTGGTTGCCGTTCTCGAAAATTATCAGCAGGCAGATGGCAGTATTAAAATACCCAATGTGCTGAAACCATACATGGGCTGTATTGAGTCTATCTAAGATATTTTTTTAACTGTAGGGTGCGCACGGCGTCCCCTACAGTATCAATTTCATTATTAATCTGAAGTCAGTTGTATAATTATTTTATGCAAACATTGCCCTCATCACTGTATACGCCTGAATCTGTCAGGCGTATTGATCAAAAAGCGATCCACGATCACGGTATTGCGGGCTATACCCTGATGCGCAGAGCCGGCAAAGTCGTACTTGATCTTCTGCGCAAAAACTATCCTCAGGCAAAAAAAATTCTGGTGCTTTGCGGTGCCGGCAATAACGCCGGTGATGGTTATGTGGTGGCGCGTCTGGCTCAGCAGCAGGGCATGGATGTCCGGGTTGTCAGTTTGACTGATCCGGAAAAACTTCAGGGTGATGCGCATCAGGCCTATCAACAATGGCATGAATCTGCCGTGCTTTCAGTGAATGATGTCGCCTTGATCAATGATGCTGATGTTATTGTCGATGCTTTATTAGGGACGGGAATAACGCGTGATGTTGAAGGTTCGTGGTTGAACTGGATTGAGGCGGTTAATCATTCGGATAAAGCCGTAATTTCCGTTGATCTACCGTCGGGTCTGGATGCATTAACCGGGGCAATCAAAGGTGCCGCAGTAACTGCGGATATCACTGTCACTTTTATTGGTTTAAAGCTGGGTTTGTTTACCGCCAGTGGCAAGGCCTGTTGCGGTGAAGTGATCTTTGATTCGCTGGGCGTGCCTGAATCTGTCTATGAGTCTGAATCGCCCGTCGCTGAATTACTGGGTTCCCCAGACTGTTACGAGCTGCCCAGACGAAGGCACGATTCGCATAAAGGCCTGCACGGCCACGTGCTGGTTGTTGGTGGTAACCACGGCATGCCCGGCGCGGTGATACTTGCAGCCAGAGCAGCATTACGCAGTGGTGCTGGCATGGTCACCGTGGTGACGCGTGTAGAGCATGTGGCTGCCGTTGCTGTAGCCTGTCCTGAGGCGATGGTCTACGGTAGTGAAAATGGTAACTTGCCGGTTTTATCTGTAGAGAAAATAGCCGTGGTCGCGATTGGTCCGGGTCTGGGGCAGGATGCCTGGGCGCATCGATTACTGATGCAGGCCATTGCACTCAATCGTCCCATGATTCTGGATGCGGATGCGCTCAATCTTGTTGCTGAGAAAAAAATTCAGATTAAAGTGCCGCATATCATTACCCCGCATCCCGGTGAAGCGGCTCACTTGCTATGCAAAGATAATGCCTCATCGATCCAGCAGGATCGACTGACTGCGATTCACCAGTTGTATGATTTATTGAGCGGCGTTGTAGTTTTAAAAGGCTCAGGCTCGATGATTTATGATGGTGGCCATCTGGGTGTCTGTCCTTTTGGTAATCCCGCCATGGCGGTGGCTGGCATGGGTGATGTCCTGACCGGGGTGATCGCGGCCTGTGTCGCTCAGGGAATGGATTTGAATCAGGCGGCCAGAGCAGGGGTGTGCGTGCATGCTCGGGCAGGTGATCTCGCTGCAAATGGTGACACGCACGGTATGCTGGCTTCAGATGTGATTGATGTTCTAAAGCAGGTTATAAAATGAACAACGAACTGACATCTGTCTCTTTGTTCATGGATTCAGAATCCAGTCTGGAAACCTTCGCCGCTAAAATGGCCAAAAATTCTAATCTTGACCTGGTTATTTTTCTGCATGGCAATCTGGGAGCAGGCAAAACTACCTTTGCTCGCGGTTTCTTGCGTGGTTGTGGTTATCAGGGACTAGTTAAAAGTCCGACTTATACACTGGTTGAGCCGTATTTGCTTGATGGTGGAAAAAACGTCTATCACTTTGATTTATATAGGCTAGTCGATGGCGAAGAACTCGAATTTGCGGGTGTCAGAGATTATTTTGATGATCAATCCGTGTCACTGATTGAATGGCCAGAAAAGGCTGAAGGTTATTTGCCTGAACCGGATGTTATTTGCCGGTTAGCTTATCAGGGGCAGGGACGGCAGATCGATGTAATAGCAATGACAACAAGGGGTAATGAGGCAATGTTACGGTTGTTAGCTGATTAATTACTATAGATAAGTGTTGTATCTATATAAAAATATTAAGAAAATACTTGCAATAGTTAAAAAAATAGCCAAACTGTAGGTATCAATTTTTTTGGGCACGATGATAGGGTTCCAGACAGATGGGAAAGAGTCGTCGAAAATTTCTTAAGCAACTGGTAGGCGTTAGTAGTGTGGCGGGTTTGTCCGGTACCAGTGCTTTGTCTCATGCCAGTACGCCCAAAACACAAATACAAGACATCAGGCTGTCCAAAAATAATGGTTATGTTCGACTCGTTTTTGATCTAGATCGTTCTGTACAGTATTCCATTTTTTCATTACATCAACCAGAACGCGTTGTTCTTGATTTGAAAAATGCCAATATGCCGCATGGTATGGTTGATATGGTGCAGGCAAATTCGCTCATTCGAGGTATTCGTAGCGGTGTTCAGAATGGCCAGGATTTACGGGTCGTTTTTGATTTGCATGATCAAGTGAGGCCACGTAGTTTTTTATTAGCGCCATCGGCTGATGCAGGACACCGTTTGGTGCTCGACTTGCATGGTTCAGAAGTGGAAGATGAAAAGGCCGATTTAACGGTCTTGAATACAGATCCCAAAAAACAATTGCGTGATGTGATTATTGCGATTGATGCAGGTCATGGTGGTAAGGATCCAGGTGCAACAGGTCGAAGTGGTACTCATGAGAAAACAGTTACACTCCAGTTAGCCAGAAAACTGGAAAAACTGATTAATGATCAACGTGGAATGAAAGCAGTGTTGACACGTAAGGATGATCGTTTTCTAAAATTACGTCAGCGTATTGAGATTGCAAGAAATAGCAATGCCGATATGATGATTTCAATACATGCAGATTCATTCCCTGATCCGCGTGCACGTGGTTCATCTATTTTTGCATTATCTATTGATGGCGCCAGCTCTGAGACAGCACGTATGCTGGCACAGAATGAAAATGCCTCTGATTTATTATTTGGTGATGCTTCACTGGCTGTTGATGATGCCATGGTTAACGAAGTGCTATTCGATCTATCAATGACCGGTAATATTCAGTCCAGCCTCGATATTGGCCATGAAGTGCTAAAACAGATTGGTACTATCAATACCGTTCATAAAAAGAAAGTTCAGCAGGCTGGGTTTGCTGTTCTAAAAGTTCCTAATACACCTTCAATTTTGTTAGAGGCCGCTTTTATTTCTAATCCAAGAGAAGAAAAGAACTTACGAAGTTCGGCTCATCAGCAAAAGGTAGCCAAAGCAATTAGTCGTGGTGTGAATAGTTATTTCCAGAGGAAAGCGCCTCCAGGAACATGGCTTTCTGAAGCAGTAACTGACTACAAAGTTAAGTCAGGCGATAGTCTGGGTGTTATAGCTAATAAATTTAATACTAGTGTTGAAGATTTACGTGCGCGAAATGCGTTGCAATCGAATAACCTGAATGCAGGTCAGGTTCTGAAGATCCCGGTGAGTTAATAATAGCCAGCATCATAGGCAAATAAAAAATGTAAAGACTCACAATTCCTGCTTAATGGCCCTGAAAAGGGCCATTTTTTTGTCCACGAATAATGTCATTAATTAGATTTTATTGCTTCAAGCGTAAAGTCAATGCCATTGACGTAAGGGTCGTCGGCCTTGACTGTAACGGTCTCTTCACTCAATGGACGTAAACCAAGTGTGCTCAGTTGTTTTTCCGAAACACGGACATGGTATTCACCCAGCGGAATCTTACTGAGGATGTAGAAGCCATCGTAGGCGGTTTCTGTTGTTGCTACAACACGATTTTTCTGATCAACCAGCTCAACAATAACTCGCCCCACACCATTTGTTCTGCCATCCTTTAACAGGGAGACTGTGCCGTCAATTTCTCCAGTGGTAAAAATAGGGAAGTCTACCTGTATGGCATGTCCCGGTCTTGGTACAACTTGAATACCCTCAAGTGCTACTGTCCATAATGGATCTGTCAGTGTTTCCGGAGCAATGACCACATTTGTAGAGTTATGTGCAGTTATGCCTGTAAGGAATAAAATACCTTCCTCGTCCGAACGCCCCTTGTTATAACCACCATTTAAGCGAACGCCAATATCCCCAAGGGCTTCTTCATTGTCGTCGAATATTCCATCCTGATTAGCATCAAGGAAGAATCTTGCAGACACACTACCTTGATTGGCAAGTGTACGTGAATCCTGTTGCCAACGATTACGTCTTGGCTCGTAACCGAATCCAACGGAAAAGCTGACATCAAGATTGATTTCATTATTAGTGTTGTAACGCGCACCAAAACTGAGACTGTACTTACCGGATAGTTTGTTAGCAGTGGCACTGTATTCCGTTATATCCTGTTGTAGAGAATGATTAATGCCAAAACTCAATCGGTAATCTCCGTACTGTCCTGGATCCAGCGTTAAGGCTAAATTGGTTAACTCTTTATCAGGTTGAAGTTCATAGCCAATGGTGCCACGTAATCTTATATGTTCAATATTGGTGCTTAGCTGGAAGTTACCATTGGCTGTGGCCTGTTGTCCCGTAACCTTTTGATGGGTTAAATTGTTTGTCATAGCAAAGCCATGAGTGCTCATCGATAATTGATTGGTTATTTCAAATAACTCACCACCGTTTGTATATTGGTCACGTTTAAAACCAAATGACACCGGAATGCGTGGCAAAAATGATGCTGGTATTGCAGTACTAAGATCGAGTTTACTGCTGCGTTTTATAGGTTCTGCAGTAGGTAGATATTCCTCACTAAAAAAATTACTCAGATAGATATCATTAAAACCAATAGTGATTTCATCAATGCGTGATTGCAAGTTGATCTCGGTCGCACTACCGCTTTCCGAGTCACTGATAATGGTTGCTGATGCTAGAAGGGCATCCCAGTATCCGGTCAAACTGGCTCCCAGATAATTATGTTGCACCACGGCAGTTACTTCCTGAATGGGGATACTAACTAAATTAAATGTACTCGACAGGTTTTTGCTGATGCCATAGTCATATTGAACAGTGGTGCGCTGACTTCCAATATCATCTGTAATTGCAGAAGCCCTGTAATAATGTTCACCCTGTTTAGTCATTGACTGGCTTAACTGAAAGTTTTTATCTTCTTCCTTTATCTCACCCTTGGGCCCGTAGAAAACCAGACGAAAGTGATTGTTGCCAAATAACAGAGGTACATCCTGAAAATCATATTGACCATTGATCGCTGTTTGTTGATAACCAATCAATGCGTTGTTTTGATAAAGCTCCACTTCCCAGCCCGGTAGTAATTCACCGATGAAACGGTGACGGTCATATTCAGTCTGCATGCCGATGGGGAAATTGCTCGCAGTTACACCGGCCTTAAGTTGCCCCGGTAAATTGATTAGACCAATGCGAGGCTCAGCAACATGACCGAATTGATATTCTCTGGCATTCATGAAGCCAAGTAATTCACCATCTGGGTCGGTACGGCCAAAGGTGACACGAAAATCGTCAATTCCATCTTGGTCGTTAGCGGTGAGATACCAGGTTGATTCATGTTGCATAAGATCAGCAGTGGCATAAGTCGTCGAATTAAAAGTTGTAACGTTTCCGGTATCTGAAAAACGCTGGCCTAGTTGCAGTGTTTGATCGACAAATGGAAGAGTGTAGTCTTTGTAGGCTTCATGATGTTTTGGATATTGCTGATCAGCTTTATTTAATCTTGAAAGTGCTTTTTCAATGCGCTTTTCACGTTCTATACGGGCCAAAAAAGGTAGTTTTAACTCGGATTTAACCCACACTCGTGAGGCGTATAGATCAATATCCAGCTTCATATTTAACCAGACACCAAGAAGGTTTGATTCTACATAGATGTCACCATCGAGATTTTTTACAAGTTCACTTTTGTATGTGCCAGGTATGCCTTTGAGTATTACTTCATTACGATCAGTATCAAGAGAAAATGTATTATCTTCTTTGATTATAAAGCCACTGGCAAAATTCGGAGTAACAGTAATGGCAATATCGAGGAGGCTAGCTAGGGCACCCAATGGCAGCATGATGATGTCTTTGTGCTGATAGGCGCCGATGACATCATCAAAAGTATATGACTCAATACGTATTTCCAAAATACGAAGATCAGAGTCTTTAGGTATCCATGCAGAGTTATCGGCCTGCTTTTGAGGGATCGCTGATTTCTCTGGTGGCAAGGCCACAGCCGGGGTGACGATAGCTTTAGTCTCAATAGGTAGTAGAGGCTCAACTTTTTCTGCAGGCGTTATTTCGAGTGATGTTTTTGTTGGTGGTTCGGCTATCGGCAAAACCGTAGCGGGTATTTCTTCAACAGGAATAATATTTGCATCAGGTGTTACTACATCTACAACCTCTGTTTGCTCTGTAAGTTTCGCTGGTGGGATACTCTTCTCTGGCTCAGCCAACTCATCAACCTGTGGAATAATGAGTTTATCAGTGTTATCAATACCCAGCGTGTTGTCTATGAGCAGTACTCTAGTTTCGATGCCAACATTTATTGGGTCAATAATTTTTTCTGGTTCTAATTCTGTAGCGGTATTTTGCGGAATATCTTGTTCAGGATTTTCCATAGAGGTCGTGCTTTCATCCGGACTGATAGTGTCTGGTTCTATCTCACCGTCGGATAAAATATCTTTTAGTGATTCATTGATATCACCGAGCTCATTGAGGTGCTCAGCAGTGGGGGGGAGGGTGTTATCAATACCCCGAGCGTTATCAATGAGCAGTATGCTTTCTTCGGCGCGGGCAGAACCTGTTATCAAACACAGTGACAGCAGGGGCAGGCAAAAATGAAAGACAAGTTTGTGAACCATGTTTCATTGCTGTTACAGCTGTAAACGGGTCTCAGCAATCAAACCTGTTTGTTCGTTTTTACCTGATTCCAGAAAAAGAATACGTACATAACCTTCTTTCAGGGATACACCTGACGGAATGTCTAATGAAATGGAAAAATGCCTGAGTGTATTAGGGGAGTAAACAGCAATACCGTTGGCCAGAGCGATAACTACGGGTGCGCCACCATTACTCGGTGTGAATATCGCACGGAAATCTCCATAAACAGACTGGTTACCGCTGCGATGCATGTCTACAGAAATACTGGGTTTAGGCTCAACTTCGGTAGCAGGAATGAAGCGTGCATTATCCAGTTTTAATTCACTTTCGAGTTTTCCATGGCGAACAATGACTGGTATTGAAATACCTACGGCTGGAATTATTTCGATGGTAATAGTTTTTTGGTCTGCATCAGCGGTATTTTTTATACTACTTTTTGATGCCTTTGGTAGCATCTGAAATAACATATGTGAGCGATATTCGCCAGTTTCTAAATCTTTGGGTTTTCTCAGCATCAGCCTGACAACCTGTGATTGCCCTGGAGGCAGAGTTAATTGTCTGGGTGAGTAACGGATGAGAGGATCCGAAAACATGCCTTTTTCATCCGCTTCAACAGGTACAAATTCGCCTTTGTCATTCATGTTCTGGCGTAGGAAAGAAATACGAAATTCACCTGTTTCTGTACCAGGATTCATCAGTGTAACCTGGGCTGTGCGCGTGCTTTCATCAAATACAACGCGTGATGGTGTCACCATAATGTTAGCTGCAGCATTGACTACAGAAGGCATAATCAGCGCTAAAACTATTAACGGCTCGAGTATGTGTTTGAAGATGGAATTGAATTTACCCGTTGAAATTGAATTAGCTTTCATAACATAGCCCATTTTTAATTTTTATTTTATTTCATTTTACAAAAAAAAGGGACAATCGTTTGCGATTGTCCCTTTTGATTCATCTGTTCCACAACTACCCTGGAGACATGATCTCTATTCGTAGTTTGCAGTCACTGTGTAAGGCGCACCACCTGTAGCAGTATTAGCTGTCGAGTAAGCCCCCGCTGCCTGACTTGCACCTAGATGTAGGGTAGCACCAACGCTAAATGAACCAACACCAGGGAGAGCATTACCTGTTGCGGCTAAAGTTTGTGTGAAAGTATCTACTACCATATTGTTACCTGCAGCTACGCCATCAGACAAAACACCTGCAGCAAAAGCTAAGCTAAATGTTTTTGCTGCCTCACCTGTAACAGTGAATACACCGGCGGTACCAACTGCTGATGGTAGGGCATTCGCATCACCAGTAATTGTGCGTGCGCCAGCAGTGTCAAGTACCACGGTACCAGCAGCGGTACCACCAGCGACATCACCAAAACTCATCGCAGTGGTTTCTGTGACCAATAGTGGAGCTATAACGTTTGCAGTTGCGGTACCGTCAACAACATCTGCTGTTGCCGTGCCTACGCTACCAGCGAGAAGAGCGGTAAGGCTCATTTTTAATACTAAATTAGTTTTCTTCATTGTTCTATCCTCTTGCAAGAGATGTGAATTCAAGGTTATTTACATTCATTTCATGCATCTTGATACTGAGTGTAGAAGTTGGTATCGCGAATGCAAGTTTGTTACTGATCTTTATATATTGTTGCTTATTACATTTAATATCTCGGCCCGTTCATCTTTGCATGAGCCGATTAATATATTTAGTTGTAGTCCACTGTCACCGACATCAGACCTGAATAAGCACCAAAAGCCTGGTTGCTTCCAACATTTAGTGTGGCACCAACAAACAATGTCTGTTGGCCATTACCATCTAGCACTCCTGATGGTGTCGGTGAACTGGTAAAGTTGTCTACTGTCATGGTGTGAGAGGCTGTGTCACTCAACACGACAGAAACAGGTAATGAAATTGAGTAAGTAGCACTAGCATCACCTTGTACATCAAAGCTGGCCGGGCTACCGGCTACCGAGGTATTAATATTGGCACCGCCAGTGGCTGAACGTGCGCCGCCGGGGGTCATTACAATAGTTCCAGCAGTTGGACCCGATGATATATCACCAAATATCAGGCCGTTAAGCGTAGATATGGTCATAGTGCTGATGATATTGACATTCACTGTTGCTACTGCAGTCACAGCTTGTGCAGGGGTCCATAACATCATGGCGGTGGCCAGGCTAACTATCGCACAGGCAAGGCTGAGTTTTTTTGCCGAGTTAGTCATAGTGTTGATTTTTTTCGTTCCCATAATCAATAAGATAGACTTAATTTTACAAGTTCGTGTCGATTTGACGCGAAATTAGCGATAAAAAGGGGATTTTGTAAGATTAACGGTACTTAATATAGATAATGTCTAATTGTAGTTAACTGTTACGGAGTAAGGTGTACCACCACCAATGCCAGTTGAGTACGTCCCTGCAGGTTGTGAAGGTGCCAAATTTATAGTGGCTCCAACCTGAAAAATTTCCAGGCCAGCTGCAGGTAAGGCACCGAGACTGTTGTTTGTAAATCCGTTAACGGTAATTTGTTGTCCAAGCGCATTTTCCAGTATTGCGGGACCAGTAATAAGCAGGGAATAGGTCAAGCTGGGTTCTCCAGTAATTTGAAACTCACCGGCTGCACCAGGGCCTACAGTGAGGATCTGGGCATCACCAGTAACACTTCGTGCTCCGAGTGCGTCCATGATTACTGTGCCTGATTGGCTGCCACCCGCTATGGTGCCGAAATTCATTGCCACAGTTTCAATAATACCGATGGGTGTCAGTGCAGTGGCAGTAGCGCTGCTGATTACAGATAATATTGCACCTGACTGGTCAAAATCTACTGTAAAAGCCGGTGAAGTATAAAGACCTGCTGCTTGCGGAAAAGTGGCGCTCAAGTCACCCTGAAAGGTTAGAGTGATGGGGAGATTGTTTGTCGTTAGTGTTACTGGCAGAGCCGTTGGTGTTGGAATTAATGTGGCTTCGCTCACCAGTACGTTGGTCAAAGGCATGGCAGTGCCTGGTCCCGCGAGAGGTGCGGGTATTGCACTCCAGCTGATGGTAAAAGGAAAAGTGCCGCATACAGTTCTACTTTTTGTGTTGTCGAGTGTGACTGTGAAAGTGGTGACCGGGTTGCTTGTTGATGAACTGATAGCGCCGACTGTCGTAATAACTCCGGCATTATTCATCATTAAAGTACCGCTGCCTGATTCAATGGCAAAAGCACCAAAAGATAGAGACTGAGCGCTGGTCATTACCCACTTTGTTTTGCACTGATTGACATTCGGTGGTGGTGGTGCTGCCGTTACTCCATAAGATAAAAGAGCAAGAGTGATGAAGCTGAAAATGTTTATTGTCTGGTGTCGTAACATGACTTTATGTTCTCTGTGCTGACTTGTTAGAACGTACCAGGCGAATATGCTTGGGTTTTTCTTTTAAGTCATTGATGGCGATGCCGTTACGAAATAAAACATACCAGGCGTGTTCGGGATGATCTTCATTGGATGAAGACGTCCAATACCAGCTAGGCAAAGCATCAGGAAAGTAATGGCTGTTGATCGTAACCGTTGATGAGTTTTTTTCAAGGCTTACGATAGAGAGCATTTCTTCACGAGTAGGCAACCGCCAGTCAGAATAACCGCAATAGTTTTGAGCGTTAACTGCCTGTGTGTATGACTGTGTGTCACAACTTATATTACCTTTACATTTTCCTCCATCAGCAAATCCTTGAGGTATGTTTGTTAAAGAGGGCTGGAACCAGGAGTATGAATTATTTTTATCATGAATACTGCCGTCATCAGATTTTACTTCCCAAATTAAACCACTGGCCATGTCTTCAACGCATGACCATTTCTCTGAATTTTCAGCCAGGGTTTTTCCATCGATATCTCTTTTTAAGTACTTGTTTATAATAGATTTATTCGTCTTTTGAAGATCTGTTTTTGCAATGACCTGGTTGCCTGTTTTGGGTGCCTTAAATACAGATTTTACTGGTGTTGAATGAGTTTTATCAGCCAATTTTTTTGTTGTAACCAGGGGCTTTATAGTTGGAGATTGAGGTTTGGCTATTTCAATTTTTTTTGGAACTATCTTTTCAGGTTTAGTAATTATGGGCTGAGCTTTTACAGCTTCTTCTATTTTTGTTTTGTCGACTTCAGCAGTGACCTCTTCCTCTATTGGTTGTGCAAGAATCTCGTTCAGGCTATCAGTAATATTATTAATGCTGTTGGAAATGTTATCCAGATTAGTGAGAGATATTTTTGACGAAACCATTGGTGCACGATTGATCATGCCTGAGTCAGAATTAATATTGATATCCTGGGCATCTGCATCTATGTGTAATTCTTCTGAATAAGTTAAAGGTGCGGTTAATAACGTGCTTAAACATAATACGACAGTAGCAAACGCCTCGAGCATGATAAAAGGCCGAGCCAGAATGTTCTGTAGTGATCTTGTAGATAATTCGTCATTCATTTTAATCTTGGCGAGTGATAATGTATTTGGCCTTATATTAAAGGTTATTTAACTGTATTCCTGTCATTGTAGCTCTTATCAGGCCCATGTTTTTACAACTGTATGTAATTAAAGCAAAAAGATGAAGAATGTAAATGCATGCAACGATATTAACTTATTGAAGCGTCAGATATGCCTGATAAGTGGTGTTTCGGTCTGGACTGTAGCATTGATATTACAACCAGAATCGATTATTCGTGAATTCCATATAAAAAAATAAAATTATTTATTAAAAAACATGTCATTTTTTTGACAGAAATAGCCTTATTGATGCAGTCACATTTAGGCTTATTTTGTACTGCTATAAATCCAGCCATTATCAATAGCAATGAGTGGTAGAAAAAAATCGATGATCGGCTGTTTAGAGAGCTGAGATACCACTAATTATGAGGGAGGTTAGGCGACTGTTGAAATGCCAACAAAACTGTTGATATATGGCAAATTAAAAGCCCTAAATAATATTCATAATTCCTTGCTTTTCACATACTTAGAAGCTATTTTTAGATTCAAGATAGATTAAAGAATCTTGCAATAAAGTGGTAAAAAAACGATATAAAAAATCTAAAAAAAATCGGCCTTAGCTAAGAAACAGCAGTCAAGGTCTAAATTATAAAAAATTACAAAAAATCAGGGAGCCTGATTTACCCTGATTTCCTTAGTTTGCAGGTATTTTTGATATTAAAACAATGATGATTATTTCATCCAAAATTAAAAGTTTTTATTTTTGTCAATGCGTTGGCATGCATGAGTTTTTGTTTCGCACATTGCTTGTGTTAATCCTGTCGTTAGGTTCTTCACAAATTTTTGCAGCAGCTGGTGATGTAATCGACAACATAGCCATCGTTAATTACATTTATCAGGGCGTGCCATTAACTCAGGAGTCCTCTCCATTTGGCAACCCCCAGCCCGGTATTGGTAATGGCGCATCTACCTCTTTTATTGAAGATCGCCTGATTAACTTTAGTATTGCCTCCAATGATGCAACTTTAGTGCCCGTCACCTCAGCTCAAACAGCAACAGTTTTGACTTTTACCGTTACTAATAACGGCAATGCCACACAGGATTTTTTATTAACAGCGGTAAACACCGCCACCAGTCCTTTTGCATCAACCATAGATAATTTTGATCCGCTTTCGCCAATGCGGGTATTTGTTGAAGATGGAACTACATCGGGTTATCAGCTTGCTGAAGACAAACTCACCTTCATTGATGAATTGTCTGCGGGTGCATCTGTAATGGTTTACATAGTTACAGACATGCCCGTAGTTTTACCTGGTGATGTGGCCGCGGTATCACTAATCGCACAAATAGCCAGTGGTGGTGCAGTGGGCGAAGGCCTTGCTATTACCAATGATGATAATGGCAATATCAGTCCTGCTGGGATTTATGGTAATGGGGCGACATCAGTGACTGTGGGCGTAGCAACCACACTGCCCAACTCGGCAGCCATGGAAACTGTGTTCAATGATCCTGCCGGTTTAAATATTGAAGATGTTGATAGCACCGGACTGGCACAGGATATTGCATCAAATGGACAGGCCTCGGATTCAGCTGCATTCCAGGTTCAGGGTTCCCCCGTCGAGCTAATTAAATCCTTTACGGTAATAGATTCTTCAGGTGGTTCAGATCCTCGTCCAGGATCAACTTTGCATTATCAAATTAATGTGGTGATTGGTGGTGCTAGTAATATTAATAATTTGATTATTACTGATCAGATCCCTGCAAATACCACATTTACCCCTGCCAGCCTGTCTCTCAATGGCGTGGTCCAAACCGATGCCAGTGATGCACCTATTGATTATTCGGAATTTAACGGCAGCAATATTGTTGTCGATTTAAGCCAGGGTGGAACTGTTTCAGTTGTACCCGCCACAACTAACTTAATTGTTTTTGATGTCACTATTAACTGAGGAAAATGTTATGAAAAAAATAAAAGAGAGCTTTAAATTAATTTTTAGCATGATGATTTTATCATCGTTATTTACAGCGAATGTTTTTGCAGAAAACGAAAAAATAGTGCTGACCAATAAAGTTTTAAAACAAGTTATAAAAAAAGATAAGGATGGAAATATAACATATGACTATGTAGAGCCAAAAACAGCGCTACCAGGTGACATCATGATGTACTCCATCACTTTTGAAAATATTGGAAATGATTCGGCTGAGAATATTGTTATTAATGATCCGGTTCCTAACAACTCAAAATATCGAGTTGGTTCTGCTGCTGGAGAAAATACCATGATAAGTTTTTCTATTGATGGTGGGAAAAATTTCGGTAATCCGGAAGAGTTGGTTGTGAAAGATAAAAATGGAAAAGAGTGGACGGCCAAACCAGAAAGTTACACACATATTAGGTGGGTTTATAACAAAGCATTGGCACCGGGGCAGAAAGGCGAAATTACTTTCAAAACTCAGATAAAAGGCAATGAATAAAAAACTAATGAAAGTATTTGGAAGTTAATTACATGAGAATTTAATTATGCGAATGCAAAACGAAAAATTTATCTCGCACCAACGGCTCGTTAACAACGAGCCTTTGGTCGTTTTAGGGAATGGTAAAAAACGTGACGCACCGGTTATTTACCACCGGCGTAATGCGCCTCTATTCGTCATCGGCCTGGTTAGTAGTGACGGGCCTTGCGAAGGTACCGGTCCACCATATGGACCAGGCCTACCAGATGAAACGGGGCCACCAGATACAGGGTGAATTGACAGGAATCGATTTGCTCAGAATGAAATAAATTAGAAATGAAAAGGAATAATGCTTACGTTGAAATGGTTTAACGAAAGCAAAAGAAATACACAATATTAATCTTAATAAGAGGAAGACGAAGATGAAAAACTTCAAACTAAAAAGGCTATTAGGCCTGACGTTGATAGGTGGTTTAGCCACCTTGAACGCGTCAACGGTGTTCGCCGCTGCAGGCGATACAATTAGCAATACAGCAACATTAAATTATAATGTTGCCTCTGTTGCTCAAACAGCGATTACTTCTGCGGCAGCAGACTTCGTTGAAGACCGTAAGATTATCTTCACAGTCGCTGAGTCAGGTGGTGCAACCACTTCGGTATCGCCAAATGGTATTCTTCAGGTGCAAACCTTTACCATTACAAATAATGGTAATGCCACGCAGGATTTCCTGTTAACCGCACTTAATCGAACCACTGGAACAGCTGATCCACATGGTGGCGCAAATGATATCTTTGATGCCACTTCTGTTCAGGTACGTGTAGATTCAGCACTGACTACTGTTCTGCCCACGACTGATGTGTTTGATGGAATAGCAACAGATTCAGCTATCTTCATCGATAATTTGGCAGCGGGTACCAGTCGAACGGTTTACATCGTCTCGACCATACCGGGTACAGTGACGAATGCTCAGGTGGCAGTCATGTCACTGGTGGCTCAGGTAGCCGAAGGTGCAGGCACAGGTGTAGCTGCTGATGCGATTATGTTAGATGATAATAATCACGTCAGTCCGGCTGGTACATTCAGTAACGGTACCCAAACCACGGCTGCTGTTGCTGGCGCAACAAATGTTAACGGCGCACTTACTGTAGAAACCGTGTTCGCTGATGTGGCTGGTACGTTGAATAGTGCGGGTGCTGCGGATAGTGCTTCCAATGGGCAGCATTCGGATGACGACTCCTACACAGTTAGTTCAGCTGCATTAACAGTAACCAAGGCGGTCGTCCCATTGTGGGATCCTATTAACGGAAACACCAGTCCAAAATCGATCCCTGGTGCCTACATGCAGTACACCATTACTGTGGCTAATGCGGGTCCTGCTGCAGCTGTTCTGACAACTTTGTCTGATGCACTTCAGGCTGCTGTTGGTTCACTGGCTCTTGATCCTAACCTGATCCTGGCAACAGCAACAACACCTGTTCCGGGTGCTGTCGTCGGTGTTGATATTGAAAGTGCAATTGGGTCAGGTATTCGCATCAATACTGCTGCTGGTGTTGGTGCGGGTACTTCAAGACTTTCAGCTGGCCTTACCTATTGCACAGGTGATATAGGTGATGCTGATACCGATGGTTGTGCCTATACAGGTGGTGCCGGTGGTACTTTGAGTATTACTTTCTCTGATGCTGCTCTTGCAAGCATCGCAGGTATGCTGGCAGAAGCAGGTCCACCTGCGTATGCAGAAGGTGAGCTCCTATCGGGCGAGTCTGTTGACATTGTGTTTAACGCAATCGTTCAGTAAGTACGGACACTGAGCTAGAACGTTGTTGCATCTAATGAACAAGTGGTTGCGTACTCGTTTTGATCGAAAGATCGAAGCGAGTGCGTGCGCCTGTGCGTGGATGAAACAGAATCTTGCTCAAAATGAAAAACAAAATGAGACAGGTTGTATCGCAACAGATAAACATGATGCAGCCCGTCTTCCAGTAACCATGAAAACTCGTGGTTACTGGAAGACGTTATTTTTATCATCAATGCTGGCATTGCCGGTAACCACATCGGCGGTGACACCACCGGGCACCAGTATCAACAATATTGCCGCAGCAACATTTGATATTGGTGGCCCTGCACTGGTGGTAAACAGTAATACGGTTACAGTTACCAGCACGATTATTAGTACACCATCAACAATTACTTTGTATCAATATGATCCGACCGGCGCAGGCATGGTTAACCTGGCAGCGCCAACTCAGTTTGCGAGCAGTGGTCCTCCAGGAACAGGATTTGTTGTATCACCTGATCCGACAATACCATTGCCGGCTGTTGGAATAACAACGCTTGATGCAAACGCACCAATTTCGATGAATCCAGTTGATGTTTATCATGCAGGTGAACCAGTATTTATTCTGCTTCAGGACCTTGATCAAAATCTTAATCCTGGCGTTCAGGAAACAATCATTGTCACCGTAACTTCTTCAACAGGTGATCAGGAAGAGTTGATATTGACTGAGACCGGTGTTGATACAGGTATTTTTATTGGTTATGTGCAATCAGCATCGAGTGCTGTTGCCGCCTTTAACGGGGTGCTGAGTTTAGGCGCTGATGATCAGATTACAGTTAATTATGTGGATCAATATGATGGCACTGATTCAAGTGTAAATTCAGCACTGGTCGATCCGTTCGGTAAAGTATTTAAGAGTAATGATGGTTCATTGCTCGATGGTATTGTCGTCACACTTCTTGATGGCGCTGGTAATCCGGCAACAGTTTATGGTGATGATGGAATCAGTCTCTACCCTAACGTAATCACAACAGGTGGTTCGGTGACAGATGCTAGCGGCACCATTTATAACTTCCCTGCTGGTGGTTATCGATTCCCACTGTTGGTACCGGGTGATTATCAAATTGTTTTAACCGTGCCGGCAGCTTTGACCGTACCATCACAAGCAACAATTGTTGATTTGCAGGCATTACCTACAGCGCCTTATGCACTGGATGCCAATGCCTCATTTGGTAATGTCTTTAATGTCCCTGCAGGGCCACCGATGCATGTTGATGTGCCAGTAGATCCAAAATTCTCATATTTGTTATTAAATAAATCTTCATCCAAAGATCGTGCAGCAATTGGAGATTATATTCAGTACACACTTAAGCTCGATAATACCGATACTGTTGCTATTGCTAACAATACCGTGATCACCGATATATTGCCGAACGGTTTCCGCTATCAGACATCATCTGTTCTGGTCAATGGGACTGCAGCTGCAGATCCGATTGTTTCACCTGATGCTCGCAACCTGCAATTTAATGTGGGCACATTATTGCCGGGTGAATCTGTTGAAGTTAAATATGTCACAGAGATTAGTTCAGCAACGGCTAACGGTAAGGCAATAAATATTGCGGTCGCGGTCGATGATCTTGGTGTGGCTTCTAATACAGCTCAGTCCTCAGTAAAAATATTTGAAGACCTGATCAAGAGTCGTAGTTTTATTGTCGGTAAAGTGATTAATGGTGAATGTGGTGACGACGATAGAAATCTACCCGGATTCCCAGATGCCAGAATCTACATGGAAGATGGTAGCTATGTTGTCACCGATAAAGAAGGGCTGTATCACTTTGAAGGTGTGGTGCCAGGCGTGCATGTGGTACAACTGGATACCGAAACCATTCCGGATAATCTTGAAATTGTTGCCTGTGAAGAGAATACACGCTTTGCAGGTAACGTTTATTCACAGTTTGTTGATGTCAAAGGCGGCACTATGTGGCGTGCAAACTTTTATGTCAGGCAGAAAGATCCGATTAAAGACATCGCCAGTCTGTCGCTGGAAAGTGATTTGAATAATGAAGAAATAAAATACACCGTAAATCTCTCAAATGGGCGCATACCTGTAACGAATTATCGTTTGATGGTGATATTGCCTGAAGGTGTTCATTACATTGCAGGTAGCAGCAGTATCGAGTCAGAACAAATCAATGAACCTGAGATCATTGATAACATACTGGTGTACAGGTTGGGTGATATGAATAGCGATTGGCAAAAACATTTGCGTCTTCGTGCTCGTCTGAGAGATAAAGCAGATGGTGAGATAATTACCTCTGCCATGTTTACTGTTGATACAGAAATGAAAAAAACGGTACGCTCACAAGCTGTGAAAAACAAACTGAATGTTAAACGTAAAAAAGTCGAAAACAGAGACATGGTATTCCAGGCCCACTTCAAACCTATGGGCACTGAATTAACGGAACGAAGCAAAAAAGCGATTCGATTGATCATTGGTGATCTTAAGGGGGCAGAGGTCACACTAAATCACGTGGTTGGTCACACCGATGGCGATCGAGTGGCAAAACGGAGTTCATGGCTGTTTAGCACAAATGATGATTTATCAATGGGCCGTGCACAGGCAGTCAGTAATTTCCTGGTTAGAGATTTAGGTGTTAATGCTGATAAGGTCAAGCTTGAAGGGCGTGGTAGCAGAGAGCCCATTGCAACCAATGCAACAGTTGAGGGTCGTGCCAAAAATAGACGTGCTGAACTTTATATAACAACAAAAGAAATTACTGACCCCGGCAGTGTTGTTTTGACTGTGCCAAAGAGTGAAGTAGCTAGTGCTGAATTGATAGGCCAGCCTGTTTACGATATTGATAAAAAATATAATTTAGTACCACAGTTAGATCAGTCGACAATTAGTGATTACGATGAACACTGGATTAAAAATGCTGAACCGGGTACTGAATGGTTGATGCCGAAAAAAGATGGTTCACCAGTCATTCCTGCGGTAAATATTGCGGTTAAATATAATCCTGCTGATAAAGTTGAGCTGCTGCAGAATGGTGAGCCAGTTAATCCATTATTTAACTTTGGCACCATTACAAATAAAGCCTCAACAGTTGCACGTGTTTACTGGCAGGGTATTCATCTCATAAAGGGTGAAAATAAATTTGAATTTGTCGTTAAGGATAAGGACGGTGTTGAGAAACAGCGATTAACACGCCTTGTTACTAATTCAGGTTCGCCGGTGCGTGCCGAACTGGTTGAAGAATATTCACGACTAGTAGCCGATGGTAATTATTCACCAGTTATTGCACTGCGATTGTTTGATCAGAACGGACATCTGGTTAAACCGGGTGCGGTTGGTAACTACGAAGTCAATGCGCCTTATATAAGTAAACAGGAAATAGATTCGTTGGATAATAATCATCTGACAGGACTGGATCGTAATTCACCGCGCTTTCAGGTAGGTGATGATGGTATTGCACTAATTGAACTCGAGCCAACAACAGCGACGGGTAAAGTCATCATTAAATTGCCATTTGCCGGTAATCAAGATCAGGAAATCGAGACCTGGCTGCGGGCAGATCTGCGTGAATGGATACTGGTAGGTCTGGCAGAGGGTACAGCAGGTTACCGTTCGGTCACCGGTAACATGCAAGGATTAAGCGAAACCGATCTAGAAGATAAGGCCTATACGGATGGTCGTATTGCTTTCTTTGCTAAAGGTAAAGTTAAAGGTAGCTGGTTGATTACCGCCGCTTATGATTCTGAAAAGGGTGAGTATGAAACGGATAATCGCGTTAATCAGTTAATCGACCCTGATAGTTATTATACTATTTATGGTGATGGCACCAATCAGCGTTACGATGCTTCCAGTGCTGAAAAATTGTATTTGAAAATAGAGCGCGAACGGTTTTACGCACTCTATGGCGATTATGATTCCGGCCTAAACGTGACTGAGCTGTCGAAGTTTAGTCGTCGCATGACAGGATTTAAATCTGAAATGGATACCGGGCTGTTTAGTTACACAGCATTTGCAGCTGAAAATCGTAATAAGTTTATTAAGGATGAATTACCCGGTGATGGCACATCAGGGTTATATCGTTTCAGTAACAAAGACCTGGTTATCAATAGTGAAAAAATTATTATTGAAACCCGAGATCGTTTCCGCAGTGAAGTGATTATTGAATCTAAAACCTTAGCTCGCCATATCGATTACAACATCGATTACCAGGAAGGTACAATTTATTTCCGTCAGCCAATATTAAGCAGAGATAGTAACTTCAATCCTGTATTCATAGTTGCAGACTATGAAGTTGAGTCTCCAGTCAAAGGTGGTGTTACAGCGGGGGCACGCGCTGCAGTGAAGCTTCTTGACGATGTGCTGGAAGTAGGCGCCAGCGCTGTTCATGATGCAACTTTCGCAGCAGAAAGTGATTTAGTTGGAGTCGATGCAAAACTGGCCATTACCGATGAAACAAAAGTTAAATTTGAAGCCGCCAGCACTGACGGTGACAATGCTGGTGTCGCCGTTTCAGGTAACGCCATGCTAGCTGAGATCGAACATAACGGCGAAGAGCTTCAGGGTCGTGTTTACGTTAAACAACAGGATGCCGGATTTGGCATGGGTCAGCAATCAGGTTCACAAACAGGCACACGTAAGCTGGGTGCTGAAGGTCGTTACAAGTTAACAGAAAAAACATCTGTTAATGCATTGGCTTATCGTGAAGAAAATTTAAACACCACTGCCGAACGAAATGTTACAGAAGCTAATGTGGCTTATGCACAAGAAGCTTATTCATTAACTGCCGGTGCTCGAATAGCGCGTGATACGAATGGTGCCGGTCAGGCACAGGATTCAGATCTGTTATTGTTAGGCGCCACAACAAAGTTGTTCGACAACAAATTACGTTTACGTGCAAATAGCGAAAATGCATTGTCATCAGCAAACGCAAGTACTGATTATCCGTCACGTTATATTGTTGGTGCCGATTACCTGCTGACGCCCGAGATTGATCTGTTTGCTGAAAATGAATGGACTATGGGTGAAATGCAGGATACCGAAATGACAAGATTGGGTGTTCGCGCGACACCGTGGCAGGGCGCACAGTTAAATTCGTCGCTGACACGTGACACGCTGGAAAATGGCGAACGTACTTTTGCCAGCATGGGATTAACTCAGAGCTTCAGAATTTCTGAGCACTGGACCGGCGATGTTGCGCTGGATAAATCCAAAACGATTCGCGAGCCGGGTGCTGTACCGCTGAATATCAATGTGCCGATTGCCCAGGGCACGGCCAACGATGACTTTACCGCGGTCTCTACAGGTTTAACCTATCAGGCCGAAACTTACACCGTGAATACGCGACTGGAAACGCGCAACGCGGAAACCGAAAATAAAGTGGGTGCGATTGTAAATTGGGAACGTAAACTGATCGATGGCATCGCTTACGCGGCTGCCACGCATTTGTTCGATACTGAGCGTGCCGATGGTTCGTCTTCAATGGATACAGATATTCGCCTGTCATTAGGCTACCGTCCAAATAGTTCAAACTGGATTACGTTAGATCGTCTGGAATATAAGCTCGATGAAGAAAATAGCGCGCAGGGTGACACCACGCGCCAGCGTAAGCTGGTTAATAATTTAGTTACCAACTACAAACCTGATCACTATAATCAGTTAGCGATTAATTACGGCCTGAAATATGTAATCGACAGTTTTGACGGCGACGAATACAACGGCACCACCCAGTTGCTGGGCACCGAGTACCGCCATGACTTCACCAGGGTTGTCGATTTTGGTGTCCATGCGCACACCCTGCATTCGGGTAATGCCAATAACTTCCTGTATTCGACCGGTGCCTCCGTTGGCTTCCAGCTGGCCAGAAATATCTGGCTGAGTCTGGGTTACAACTTCGATGGCTTCGAGGATCGTGACTTCTCCGCTGCCGGTTACACCGCACAGGGTCCCTATCTGCAATTCCGCATGAAGTTCGATCAGGACACCGGGTCTGAGATCAGCAACTGGCTGAACTAGGCGGCTTTGACCAGCCCGTCCTGAGTGTCGCTGGTAATGCGGCAATCGTGGTATTAATATAACCCGCCCTTACTCCTTATATATAGTGTCAACTTAATGAATCGTAGAATTCAGGCCATGCCTACCCAGCTGGTCAATCAGATTGCCGCCGGGGAAGTGGTCGAGCGGCCATCCTCGGTGGTAAAAGAACTGCTGGAAAACAGCCTGGATGCACAGGCGACCCGAATCGAAATTGATGTCGAGCAGGGCGGCATCAAGTCCATCCGCATTCGCGACAACGGCCATGGCATTCATAAAGATGATCTGGTGCTTTCGCTGTCGCCCCATGCCACCAGCAAAATCCGCACCATTGAAGAACTGGAAAATGTCATCAGCCTCGGCTTTCGTGGCGAAGCGCTGCCCAGTATCGCCTCGGTCAGTCACCTCAATGTGAAATCGAAATGGCAGGAGGCCGATCAGGCCTGGCAGATACAGGCGATCAATAGCGAGACGTTTGATATTGCTCCTGCCGCCCTGAACGAAGGCACGGTGATCGAAGTCAGGGACCTGTTCTTCAACGTGCCGGCCCGGCGTAAATTCCTGAAAACCGAAAAAACCGAGTTTGGCCATCTCGATGAAGTGATCAAAAAAATTGCCCTTAGTCGGTTTGATGTGGAAATCACCCTGCGCCATAATCAACGGCCAGTCAGGCAGCTGCGAGCCGCTACCGACCGTCTGCAACAGGAAAAACGCATCGCCGAAGTGTTTGGTCCGGCGTTTATTGAGCAAGCGCTGCACATGGATTTTTCCATCGAAGGCTTTCGCTTATGGGGCTGGGTAGGGCTACCGACGTTCTCGCGCAGTCAGGCTGACATGCAGTATTTTTACGTCAACGGCCGCATTGTTCGCGACAAGGTAGTCACCCACGCCATTCGTCAGGCCTATCAGGATGTGCTGTTCCACGGCCGCCACCCTGCTTACATCCTGTTTTTTGAAATCGAACCGTCGGCGGTGGATGTGAATGCGCATCCCGGCAAGCACGAAGTGCGCTTCCGGCAAAGCCGATCGGTGCATGACTTCCTGTTCCGCGCGATCCACAAATCACTGGCCGATACCCGCCCTCAGGATGATGGCACACATAATATAAGCCACTTCAATAACCTTGAGCGACCAGCCGGTGCCCCGGCCATGCC
>Ga0224496_10000117_pt1 | contig 58471 bp, 59 predicted proteins | sample SF_Jul11_sed_USG_2_FD_168127 | JGI IMG/M metagenome (GOLD analysis project Ga0224496, IMG submission 168127) | Sediment microbial communities from San Francisco Bay, California, United States - SF_Jul11_sed_USGS_8_1 | ecosystem: Environmental > Aquatic > Marine > Sediment | place: USA...
TGCCACAAGAGGACAATGTTATCTTAGTTGCCATGGAGAACAACATACACCCTGTGGATACGATCGTAGCACTGGCACTGTATGTGGCCCCTGCCTTAATAATGGTGGGGGTGGCGGTGGCGGTGGCGGTGGTGGCGGTGGTGGCAGTGCTTGTACAGCAATCCCGTAACATTATTATACAACCAGATATTGAGTTTATTACTACTACAAATATTCATGTAAAAATTAATGTTTAGAGTGTTACAACCATCGATGATAGCACAAGCTGCTTTTATCTATAAAAACACTTATATAATTCAAAAATATGAATTATTAGAAGAATAATGATCTACGCTGACAACAAAACACTAAAAGAATATTATCAAAATGTTAACAAGCTTCTACAACAAAACCACTTGAAAAATAAAATAGTTTCACAGCGTACTTAAGAATTCCGCAACTGCATCTATTTCATTATCAGTCAGTTGTTTAAGAATTCTATTCATCAAATTATAATTATCTGCCTTACGTATGCCTTCCTGAATATCCTTAAGCGATTTATACAGGTAACCCTTATTCTGCCCACCAACTCTCGCTGTCTTACTTATGTATATTTTTACACTATCATCATGATCGTTATGACAGAAATTACATTGATGAATAAAAAAAACGTCTCTACCAAGTCTCCCATTATCAGTAAGAACACCATCACCCGACATCATAGGCAATCTAGAGTAATAAGCAGAAATATCCGAAATATCTTCGGCACTAGGTTTCACTTTATTAATCACCTTGCCCATTACAGTATCAAAACGTGCGCCAGTAACATATTGCATTGTTTGAATATACAGAAAATTCTCGTATTGCCCATTTAATTTTGGCACTAATTGATCTTTTGTATCACCATCAATAGCATGACACTCTATACAAATTTCAGCTTTTTTTTCGCCAATAACAGGATTACCGTCAGCATATAAACAGCACGGTGTAAGAGGTATAAATAGCAACAAATAAGATAACTTATTCATCGATAATATTTGACAAATAAATAATCGATATTTTTTCCTGAAAATTCCTGCAACATAATTAATCAGGGAATAAATGCGCCCGTATTCCTGATAACATTAATGATTTCCATAGTAGATTTCTCTAGCATAGTGACAGCTTGTTTGTGTTTAAAGTTAGATGCTAATTTTTCAGCCTCATTGCGATGACTCCTGGCAACCTTAATGACATCATTCATACTGGAAGTTAAACCAGCAGCTTTATCATTTTCTGACAAAAACATATTAAGCAACATAAAATGCGTGTCATTTCTATCAATTTCATATAAATACTCCTCCTTATCACTTGCAAAATTAAGTGACTTTGTCAGCGTATCACCTGAACGTTGTTTACTAATCTCAATTTTAATTGTTTGAAGAACCTGACTTAGCTCAACTATTGCAGAATCATACTGTTCCTGAAAATAAAGCTTATCTGAATGACTAAGCTTTACGTTAACGTCCTCTGATAAAATCCTGAACTTATCCTGAGCATCTTTTTCAGCACTTATTCTTTCCAGGGCATCCATTAAAGCATTAGCGCTCTTCCTTAATGAATCATAATTATTTTTACCTCTCTTTTTATGTTTTGCCCCCTTAAGGTTAGCAAATTCAACTGCATCTAACAGGGCAGCCCTGGATTTATTTATTAATTCATTGGCTTTTTCTATATCACTTTTATCGTATGCATCACTTGCATCATCATAAAGTGATTTTGCAAATCTATAATATTGTATTGCCGCTTCGTTGTTACTGTGGAGCACCTGATTACTAATTGTTGATCGATTCAATAGACTAGAAACCGAATTCATCTTATTCTCAAGTTCAAGATTTTTATCCATAGAGTTTGCATATATTGCTGCGGTCGATATATACATAAAAATAAACATTTTGATATATTTTTTCATAATTTTCTCATTCATATTAAGTTATGAATATATTATTAATAATTATTACCACTTCCAATTGGTTTGCTTAATCTCCTTTTGAGCTTTTTTTTGAGAATGACAGGATGTACATCTTGAAAGTGGGAATGCCACCTTGCCATGACAAACACCACACATCTCACCCATTAGATTTTTCGCCATGCTCATATTATTCGCCCCCTTCTGAGGAACAAAAATACCTGGATGGCAGTTTGTACAGTCAAGAACCTCTGTATGCTGTTTGTGCGGGAACACAACATCGGGCATTGAACCTTTTACTTCCCTGATAATATTCAGATCCATAACCAGCGGAACTGCATCAGGGTTATATAAATCGCTACGTGGCTTAATTTTCCCTAACTCTACTGCTTTTACCCAATCTACAGAGTTACCTCCTTTAGCGATTGGAAGATCGGAAAAAGCCTCTTGTGGATTCTGTAACAACACTGCCCCAGGGTTGTTCGCATCGTGTATACCATCATCTTTTATACTTTTTTTCGATCTGGCGTTAATCTTTAAAATTCTGTTAAACTGATTCGGGTTTTTTGTATTTATTATAGATATTGCATCATCCTGATTTTCTTTTTCAATATTGACAGAATCAGTATTTTTTTTATGACCATCAGTTACCTCTGATACCTGCTGTTTAATTTCTACACTTTTTCCAATTTTATTGGGCATAGAATTCTCTTCCTTATCCGCATATTCAGGTACTGAACTGCAACTATATAACGCAAAACAAATCAGTAGAAAATTAAATACTAATCTCAGTTTATTAGCAGACATTATAGATCACTCCACCTGCGCTTTAGGTTCACGACCTATTTCTGTATTTAGTAAATTCTGAAGTGAGCTGCGTTCAACATGGGTATTCATTTCAGAATTTCCAGAGTGACAAAGATCACATCGTTCACTACCCCATGCTGTTTCTCCATCATGGCATTCACCACAGAACTGCCCTTCAAGAATGTCAATCATTTTAATTTTGTTTGCACCTGCTTTTAATTCAAAACCAAGATCTGAATGACAAACCTTGCAGGTAAATCGAATACGATGAAACCAGTGAGGAAAAATAACCGGCTTCATACCCGAAGCTTCAGCATAGGTATTTAATACTACGTCACCATATTCAGCATTTGATTCAATGCTATATAAGAATGAAACTAATACAAAAAAAAGATTAGCCAATAACTTAGTTCGCATGTTTCACCTTCACGCAGTTATATTTATAAACAAGAATCATTATTACCAAAGTTCTTATTATTTAAGCTCAAATTATCAAATATGTGATCATGACATATCACATTAATAAGAATCATCTATTTGATTAAAAAGGAGATTTAATAATTTATTATATTTACAACATCTTTTATTAAATGTACAAAATATACAACTACAAACCCGTATATCTCAATCTCTAACTTATTTATAAGCTAATTTATAGCAAATATTATCTTAATAATAGCTAAATATACATTTAACAAAATATTAAATAACGTATTGTATTATCTGAAGCTAATTTAATCATTCAACAGAACACATACTCCCCATATTGGTAAAATTCATATAGCTAAACTAAAAATAGCTATTTCCTTACTTCTCAATAGAACATTGGTGCTATTTATCTAAAATAGCGATGTGTTCCCCCAACTCTCTACGATCTAAGAGTCTGTCTGGTTAGATTTAGCACAAGCGCATACCAGCAATGCTTAATCAAAATATTAAAAGAGGATCTTACGATTTAACCTGAAACTTCTATCTACTACATATTATTACCGCCACGCTTACAGCTGCACTTTACCGATATATAGAGAAGCTAATTTTGTACAATCAATATAACTTATTATTACGAGTTACTTCAGATCTACTTCAATACTAATAAGCTTTGTTGCCATCATATGGAAGATATTTGCCTTATACGACACTGTAAATACATGTATACATTAGATGTTGATTCATATAGAAAAATCTTAACGATTAATAATTTAGATCGTCACGATCAATAAAATTGGCTTTACAGATCCAGAACCTTGGTGAATATTACACGCCGCTTATATTGTTTAAGTTAGTTTTATATTTATGAGATAGATTTTTATGGCTGATGATATTGAAGATGATAGTGATGGTGACGAAGATACATTTGTTGGTATGGATGAAGATGAGGCACTTGATGATCAGGATGATGATGAAGATAAAGAGATTACCGCCAGAAGTCAATCTGACGCACGTCGTCGACTCGAACAATTAAAGGAAGATAGAGAACTGGAACGTTTGATTAAAGGTGATTATTACGATTGGGATTAACGTTTATCGAACCATATTAATACGTTTTCAATGGTCTCTTTCTTGCTGTTCGCCTGTGAGTAAATAGCGTAAGCATCTTTATGAACGACAGCAGCATCCCCAACCTTAAACAAACTTACGCCTAATCGTTCAATAATCATAGCTTCAGGCAAATAGGCTGAACCACCTATTTTCTTCAAAAACTCAAGAGCAATTCTACCTGCACCTGCTCGTAACATCGGTGGTGGCATATCTGGATACTGCCTGGCATGTATCATGCCAAATGAGGTCCCCCAGTCAACAAAGATATAATTTTCTCTAACTGCATTCTCGGCAATCATTCCGGCTTCCGTTGAAACCATTATAAGTGGCAAAGGAACCAGCTCTTTAACCAGTAATTGTGGTGTTTTAGGCGGATCAAGCACAAAACCAAGATCCAGGGTTCCATCAAGCAGGCTACGAATCTGGGCATCTGAACCCATGACAGAAGCGTGAAGAGCGGTAGCCGCGTTACCCTGATGAACCCAGCTCAACCAGTCATCTAAAAAAATATCCCAAATACTAGGCAGCGCAGCAATACTTAATAATGTATCAACTCCTTCTGGTACAGCAATTTCCTGTCTTGCCCTGTTCCAGGTATTGATAATATTTTCTGCATAGAGAAGAAACTTTTTACCCGCACCGGTTAGCTCAATATTATTTCGATCGCGTGTAAACAGGCGTACCCCAAGCTCATCTTCAAGTTGTTTTATTCTGGCACTAACGGCTGACTGGCTGATAAAGAGGTTTTTAGCAGCATGGCCAAAATGCCTTGAGCGATATACCTCAACAAAGGCTTTTAATAATCCTACATCCATTGACTCATCATCTCTATAGATTCAAAGACTAAGTGTTTTATGTGTTTTTTGATGCGGTCACTATGAAAGTAACCGGATCTATCATAATCGAAAACTATGATTGTAACATGCAATATTATGATCTTTACTAAGAAGAAGTAAGCCCTAAGAATCCGCCCTCTGTCCGTATAATAAATGGCCAGATAGAAACATTAAACAACGGTTTAACTATGGGAGTAACATAAATGAAATTTTTAGTAGTACTGGCAATTTTATCCATAACAACTGCATTTAACTCTGCTTATGCCACAGAAGCAGGCGCTGACAGTGATAATGTGACAGCATATTGCGAAGAACAGGCACAGTTAGCTGGCATAGAAGATAACATTGAAAAACAGGAGTATATAAAAGACTGCGCTGAAAGCTATGCATCTCCATCTGATGGGGGACGACCAACAGAGTAATAGTTAAGCTGTAAACTTCATAAGTTATTAGCCTGCATTCCTGACACCTAAAAAGCCTCGGCATACACCGGGGCTTTTTATTGCTTGTTTGCCCAAAATAGCCTATTTTCTCTATTTTGGCCTGAACTAGTTTTAACGGATAAATTTATGACTAATAAAATGTTCGATACTCTGAGAAACATTATCCAGGATGTTAATGAAGCTTCAGAGCTTGAACAGGCGCTAAATATAGTTGTACATCGCACCAGGCAGGTTATGCATGCTGATGCCGTATCCGTCTATTTTCTTGATGATAAGAATGATCAGCTGGTATTAATGGCAAGTGATGGCTATAACCAGAAAGCGGTCGGTAAAATAAAATTTAATCTGAACCAGGGTCTTGTGGGCCTGGTCTTTAACCAGACTGAGCCAGTCAATATCAAAAATGCTCATACACATCCAAATTATCATTTTGTCACTGAAACAGACGAGATATCATTTCATGGTTTTTTGGGTGTTCCCATCATTCAACATCGCCGTGCACTTGGCGTACTGGTTGTTCGACAAACTCAGCATAGACGTTTTTCTGCCAATGATGAAACATTCCTTGTCACTCTAGCCGCTCAGCTAGCAGGGGCAATTTCTCACGCAAAGAAAGCTGGTGAATTAACCAAATCACTTGAAGATGTTAATGACTCCTCATTCATCATGACAGGTTTATGTGGATCACCTGGAATTGCCATTGGTGAAGCCCTGGTAGTTTTTCCACCTGCTAGCCTAAGTGCTGTACCTGATAACCACATTTCAGACGATGAGGTAAATGAACAGATAAATGCCTTCAACGATGCTATCAATAACGTTGAGCATGAATTCAAAGAACTATCCCAACATATGGCAGGTACTTTATCGAATGAAGAATTGGGCTTATTTGATGCATTTTGTCTGATGCTTCGAAGTGATACCTTAGTCGACAATGTTATTGATCGCATAAAGTCAGGTCAATGGGCACAGGGAGCTTTACGTGAAACCATTGATGAACATGTTAAACAATTCAACTCAATGGAAGATTCGTATTTACGCGAGCGTGCTGCTGACATCAAAGATCTGGGACGTCGTATTTTGATGCATCTACAGAAACAACAAACAAGCAGACAGGAAGTCACCGGTCCAGTAGTACTCATAGGAGAGGAAGTTAGCGTCTCTCAATTTTCTGAGGTTCCACTACAGCACCTTGCTGCTATTATTTCATCGAAAGGCTCTGCCTCATCACATGTTGCCATATTGTCACATGCCTTAGGTATTCCCTCAGTTATGGGCGTTGACAATTTCCCTGTTAGTCGTATTAAGGGACAAAAATTGGTGGTAGATGGCTATAGTGGGCAGATTTATGTCAAACCAAAACAAGCAATTATTGATGAATTCAATCAATTAATAAATAAAGAAAAAACACTTAATGCTGAACTTAAAGCGTTAATTAATAAACCATCAGAAACTAAGGATGGCGTTCACATACCGCTGTATGTTAATACTGGCTTATTACAGGATGTTTCACCCTCATTAAAGAGTGGTGCTGAAGGTGTTGGTCTGTATCGAACAGAAATACCATTTCTCATGCGCGATGGCTTCCCTGGTGAAGACGAACAGGCAAAAACATATCAGCAGGTACTAAAAAGCTTTTCGCCTCGGCCTGTCACTTTTCGAACGCTGGATATTGGTGGCGACAAAGCACTACCCTACTTTCCAGTCGTGGAGGCCAACCCTTTTCTTGGCTGGCGTGGAATTCGTATCATGTTAGATCACCCTGAAATATTTTTAACTCAAATTAGGGCGATTTTAAAATCCAACATTTACAACAATAATCTACGCTTAATGTTACCCATGATCAGTGACGTTAGCGAAGTGGATGAGTCACTAAAATTAATCCAGAAAGCACATCAGGAATTAATCACGGAAGGAATTGATGTCCCCTATCCGATTATTGGTATAATGATCGAGGTACCTTCTGCCATATATCAAATGGATGCTCTGGCTAAACGTGTCGATTTCTTTTCCATTGGAAGCAATGATCTAACACAATATTTATTGGCCGTTGACAGAAATAACAAGCAGGTAGCGAGCCTTTATAACTGTTTACATCCATCTGTTTTGAATTCAATCAATTACATAATAACTATCGCCCACAAATACAACAAACCGGTGAGTCTCTGTGGAGAAATGGCCGGTGACCCTGCTTCAGCATTACTGCTTGTTGGCATGGGTATTGATAGCTTAAGTATGAGCGCGGGTAGTTTATTAAAAGTAAAATGGGCAATACGCTCTTTTACCAAAAAGAAGACAGAGGAACTAGTGGCCAGAACATTAACCATGGAAAGCGCATCATCCATTCGTTCATTAATAAAACATGAACTTAATCAAGCTGAATTAGATAACCCGATCAGTATCGATAATTAAAATAATTAATTGAAAGTTATCAGATAACGTTTACATAATAAAAAAAGCCGCTTTTGCGGCCTTTTTTTATTATAAAACGTGAATTACTTACCGCCACCAGCCCTGAAACCTGCAGGTGCATGACCATAATCACCTTCTTTAAAAAAGAAACCTAACATATGTTTTTCTATTAATTCGACACTCTTAACATCAGCAGTATTTAAACCATTCTCATTAATAATGGCAGATAACCGAGTTAACCATTGATTCCAGCCTTCCTGTGAAACATTTTCATAAATACGTATACCAATTTCACCTGGATAAGTCGGCACATCTAACCCTTCGGATTCTGTTTTTAATACTACACATTGTACTTTTCTAGTCATGATTACCTCTTACTGCTTAAATGGTCAAATTCGATTTTCTATTTAATTTCATATTTTTTCAACAATACACCGTCATCGCCACAACAACTGGCGGCACACTTCTTGGTCTGATGTATTTCTTCTGCGCTGCTGTTCAAATAAAACTCAACGGGAACATTTTCTACTGCACAATCACAGCCCTTATCATTATACACGTAAATACTTTTCAACCCTGCCCGCTCAGCTTCATGCCTTGCCTGAAAAAGCATACTTTCGGGGGTCGCAGGCACATCACTCAGTTTATAGGCTGGAAAGAACCGCGTAATATGCCAGGGACTATCAGCACCTAAATTATCGCGTATCCAGCTGGCAATTTCATAGTACTCTTCAGGACTATTATTCTTACCAGGAATAATATTAGTACGAGTTTCAACATGGACACCTAACTCTTGAGCTTTTTTGATAGCGTGCAACACCTGCTCAACTTTGGCAGGTTTACATATCTCTGCGTAAAAGTCATCAGACATGCTTTTGATATCCGAACACATTACGTCAATGTGTGGCGCCACCAACTCGAGTGCTTCATCAGTGATGAAACTGTTGGAAACATAAACAGTATAAAGTCCTGCTTCATGAGCCAGCTGACAGACATCCAGTACATATTCCAGCCAGACTGCCGGTTCTGAATAGGTGAAAGCGATTCCCTGCACACCCGCGCTTAATGCTGCATTAACTAATGCCTGCGGTGGCACCCAGGCTTCCGTGGATTGCCCCCTGGCTAAACCGTCCAGCGCTTCGACACCCCAGGATATCTCCAGGTTATGGCAGCCACCACAACGGAAGCTACAACCATAACTACCCACCGACATGACCTTTGTGCCCGGTCGGTAATGCTTCACTGGTTTATCTTCGATAGCATCAATGCTAATTGAAGAAATAATACCGTAGGAAAGATTATATAAAGTGCCATTACGATTAACATGCGCTTGACAGAAACCACGTTGCCCGTGGACGATCTTGCAGCGCCACAGACATAAATTGCAGCGGGTGGTGCCATTGGCCAGCTTCTCCTGCAGGCGAGTTTCAATCAACTGATATTGTGGCGCGACGCTGCTCATGGTTAAAGATTAATAACCTCTAAGCCGAGATCACCTACTTGCTCACGAGTCGCGGAACTGGTGATTACCGCCGTGCTTGCCCTGTCTGTCTGCAAATAAGTTTCTGTCACGCGCTTAAGGTCGTCCAGCGTGACGGCCAGCACACGTTGTCGTGCTGCCTGCAGTTTTTCACGTGTTCGACCGTGTAAATTATTATGAAAATCATGGCGCGCTTCACCAGAGGGCGAACCCGGCTTATCCATGGTTCCAATGACTCCTAGAATCGCTTCTTCAACCTGTCGCCACTCGTGCTTGTTGTTCAGCATCCAGTCGATAGAGCGATCGAAATCGTCCAGCGTTTCAGTCAGGCGTGGATCGCGGTAAGAGTAGAATTTGAATGCTGCAATATTTGAATCATGACTGGCGCCGCCACCGTAAGCGCCACCCTTTTCACGAATGGAAGTATGCAGATAACCATTGCGCAGGAAGCCGCCTAATACTGCGAGCGCCGCCGCATCTTCGTGTTCCATTGGTACAGTAGGATAAGCCCTGGCGCAGAAGTTGACCTGGGTGTTAGCGATCCACATCTGCCGGGTCTGCTGGTGTTTTTCAGCCAGCGCAAAAGGTTTAAATGAAGTGGCGGCTGACTCGGGCGTCCAGATGATTTCAAATTCACTGACCAGCGAATCCAGCTTATCGCCTTCTGCCGTCAGCATATAACGCTGCGGAGAAGCGATGATCTGTTGGTGTATTTCGGACAGGCTGCTGGCAAATTCAGCAATCGCATTCTTGCCATTTTCGCCGGTGTTGGCATCATCAAGTCGTTTGATGTAACGAATGGCTTCCAGGCCACCAAAGCGATGTGACAAAGCCGCTACCGGGCTCAGGCCACTGGCCGCAGCGGTCATAGCGAGGACATGGCCGTTACCGGTAACACTGCGTTCGCGGCGAGCACGTTGCTGGGAAATCAGCTCCTCAATACGATCATGTTCATCAAATCGAACAGAGTGAATGGTTTCGTGCATCAGCCCGGCAAGCTCACCGTTATTCCTGTTCAGCGCCTTGCCCATAAACAAATAATAAGCATTGGCGGCTTGAACATTATCGGTATGACCAAGAATACTCGACTGCGAATGAATGCCACCACTGACACTGGACTGACGTTCCTGCATTTTCAGGTAATCGTTGTCGCCACAGCCCAGTTCGGTCAGGCAGGACGAATAATAGGGAATCAGGTCGAGCTGTGCGTCAGTTAACGCTGGCATATCAATGGCAATTTCGTGATAGACCAGACCATTAGTGCCCTGCGCATAGAGCGTGGAATCAGCACCTGAAATTTTTCTGGGCAGAGATTCAGGAATAGACAGTTCAGCAGGTACATCCTCAAGGCCAACTTTCGGCAGTATTTCAGGATCATCCACCTGCGCCTGGCGCTGTGCGAGATCGGCGGCGCGCTTAATCACCAGCAGCTTGTCCTGTTCTGACATGGCGGCTTTCATTGTGGCAAGGCGGTGTTTTTCTGCCTGCTCTTTACGCTGGCTGAGTTGCGTGTCGGGACGCAGCGTCAGGCGCACACGATGCGGATTATCCAGCAAATATTTTTTAACCAGCTGCTTGATGAATTCAGGGTCTTTGATATCTTCACGCAGTGATTCAATCACCGGATCAAGATCAAGCAAAGCAGTAGGGTCGCTGCGGTGAATCGCTGCGGTTAAGCCACCCAGAATCAATTGCAGGCCATAAGGATAACCGTCACCACCAATTTCGCGCTGACTGATTTCAAGCTGGTGCAACACTGATTCAAGTTTGTCATGAGCCACGCCATTTTCGGCGACATCTTCCAGCACGCCCAGAACCAGTTTCTCAACCTCGACCGCGTGTTCAACTTCACTGCCTTCAAGACCGCAAACGAAACACATCTCGTAATTGGAATCTTCCAGTCCGCACAAAGGCGATGGTGCGGTACCGAGTTCTGTTTTTTCCAGAGCATAACGCAGTGGTGACGAACTGTTATCCAGCAACACCTGTGACAGCAGATTAGCCTTCATCATTTCATCGAGTGAAGTACACGGCCCCAGTAGCCACGACACAACATGATGGGTTTTCTGTTCAGTATCTTCATCGGCGGTTAAATCAAATGCATAAGCCTCTTCGACCGAAACAGGCGCCAGATATCTTTTCTCGGGATTAACCGCAATATGCACATCCAGTTTATCGAATTCGGCCAGCGCTTTTTCTTCGAAGACCGCCTGATGCTCGGCTGCAGTAATATCACCGAAGGTCATGAAGACCGCATTGCTGGGGTGATAATGCGTTTTGTGAAAGTCTTTCAATTGCTGATAAGTTAAATCAGGAATATCAGCCGGTTCGCCGCCACTATTGAAATGATAGGTCGTGCTCGGATAAAGGTACTTGCTCAGCGTCTGCCAGAGCACACTCACGGGCGAGCTCATTGCGCCTTTCATCTCATTGAAGACAACACCTTTGAAGATCAGATCAGATTCCGCATTATCCGGTTTGGCAAATTCAACACGATGACCTTCCTGCAGAAAATCCAGCTCATCCAGACGCGTGAAAAAAACAGCATCGAGATAGACATCGAGAAGATTTTTAAAATCTTTTTTGTTCTTGCTGGCAAACGGGTAAGCCGTCCAGTCACTGCTGGTGAAGGCATTCATGAATGTGTTCAATGAACGGCGGATCATCATGAAGAAAGGATCGCGCACCGGGTAATGTTTACTGCCACACAATGCAGTGTGCTCAAGAATATGCGCAACGCCGGTTGAATCCATGGGCACGGTTCTGAAACCCACCAGAAAAACATTCTCCGCATTTTCAGAAGCCAGGTGGTAATGAAGCGCTCCGGTTTTTTTGTGACGGTATTCTTCGACGGTAATATTCAGTGAATCAATCCGTCGTTGGCCAAGACTTTCAAATGCGTCATGACATTTCATTAATTCGGTCGCTGGCTTCTGGTTTGTTTGCATACTGCTCTCTGTTGCTTCTTTTAAAGACAATTAATTATTTTCGGGTTAACTTATAGGCGGTTTCGTATAAGGAACTAAGACCACGCTGCTGGAACCTTGGTTCATCAACAAGAATATCTTTGCCCAATAATTTATCGATTTTGAATGCTTCACCGTATAACTCATTGAGCTCATTTTCAGTCACAGAAAATGGTGGCCCATCCATTTCCTGTTGCGGGTAAGTCAGGGTAATCAGCAGGGTGCGCATACCTTCTGTCTGTAATTCCAGCATCTTTTTAAAATAATCCAGACGCATAGTTTCAGGCAGGGCGATCATTGAAGCTCGATCATAAATATCGGTAATACCTTCAAGATCGGCAGGTGCAAGATCAAAAAAATCACCATGCAGAATCTCGATACGACTTTGCCCTGTTTTTTCCTCAGAGACATATCGTATAAAGGGCTGCCCCGGCTCTACCCGATACTCAAGTTTGTGTTCCTGGAAAAAGTCTTTAATCGCGATATCACTGCACTCGATACCCAGTACCTGATAGCCATTTTGTGCCAGCCAGAGCATATCGAGCGATTTACCGCATAACGGTACGAATACTTTCAAGCTCTGCCGAGCCGCCAGCGCCGGGCCTTTCTCGCCATAAAAATAAGCGAGGTACGGGTTCAGAATGTCCTGATGAAATCCGGTTTCACCCTTTTGCCAGCGCTCTTCCCAGAAATCACGTTGCATGTTATTCCGGCTTCCAGATTCCAAACGCGCCTTCCTGGGGTGATTTTGGCTTATTGTCTGCTTCAACCTGTCTGACCACCTGCCCCATAAAACCAGTCAGGTCGGAGAGGAATTCCTGCTTATCCAGGCCGGACTGCGTCTGGTGCGCCAGCACAAAACCAGTGACTGCGGTTAAATACTGCATAAACAGCATGTCATTATTAGCTTCCGCATCATGCGCGACCACAACTTCCTGTAATTTAGCGACCAGTTCAGACGATAGTTGGATACCACTCATTTTTTGGATACTCGTGTTATATTAAAACAGTAAATTCTAATGGATTCTCACTAATTATTCTTGCTTAGATATGTACAAACTCTGTTTTTATGTCCCTGAAAACGTTGCGGATTTGGTCAAAACGGCGGTTTTTGAAGCCGGTGCGGGCAAAATCGGCGATTACGATTCCTGCTGCTGGCAAACACTGGGCACCGGCCAGTTCCGCCCCCTCGACAACAGCAATCCGTATATTGGCGAGAAAGGCCAGTTTGAAACGGTGACAGAATTAAAAGTTGAGATGGTGTGCGCCGATGAGCACATCAAAGCCGCGATCGCGGCATTAAAAAAGGCGCACCCTTATGAAGAGCCCGCCTATGATGTCTGGAAGCTGGAAGGTTTTTAAGTCGAAGAAAAAAACTGGAAATTACTAACGTATCCAGCCGCGCTCGCTGGCCGCAAGAAAATCCATCACCTGCTGAACTTCGACATGATCTTTGGCCAGTTCATTGGCTTTTTCAACCGCTTCCTTGTGTGAGCATTTGGATTTTACCAGCAGCTTGAACGTTTCCTGTAATGCCCGGATAGAGTCGGCACTATAGCCACGACGTTTGAGGCCTTCTTTATTGATACCAAAAGCACGGGCGCGGTTGCCGGCGATGGTGAAGAACGGCAGGATGTCGCGATCAATCGCGCTGGCAAAGCCTGAGAAGCTGTGCGCACCGATGCGGGTGAACTGGTGCACGGTTGAATAGCCGCCAAGGATGGCGTGATCTTCAATAATCACATGCCCGGCCAGCGCGACCGCGTTGGCAAGGATGATGTTATTGCCCAGACGACAATCGTGAGCGACGTGCGCCGAGACCATCAACAGATTATCGTTGCCGATTGAGGTGATGCCTTCATCATCAATGGTGCCACGATTCAGGTTGGCATATTCACGAATGGTATTACGATCACCAATTTCGAGCCGTGTGGGTTCACCTTTGTATTTCAGGTCTTGCGGCTGCTCACCGATCGAAGCAAACTGGAAGATGTGATTATCCTTGCCGATTTTGGTCGGGCCTTTGATCACGACATGCGATTCAATTACCGTACCCGAACCAATCTCGACATCAGCGCCGATGACACTGAATGGACCGATTGAAACATCATCTGCAATAACCGCAGAAGGATCTACAATGGCATGAGAATGAATCACCTGGACTTATCCTTTTTCCTTGGCCGCACACAGTAAATTAGCCGTGGTGACGATTTGACCATCAACACTGGCTTCGCAGCTAAATTTCCAGATGACTTTAGACTGACGTTCAACTTTGGCTTTCAGGGTCAGTTGATCACCAGGCACCACCTGGCGCTTAAAACGCACATCATCAACACCGACCAGCATGTAAAGTAAATCAGAGCTGGGTTCTTCACTCATGGTTCTGAAGCCAAGCAGGCCGGTGGCCTGAGCCAGCGCTTCAATAATCAATACGCCGGGCATAATCGGTGTCTCCGGGAAATGGCCGGTAAAAAATGGTTCGTTGACTGAAACATTTTTAATTGCGGTGAGGGTCTCGCCGGGCACACAATCGATCACACGGTCGATCAGCAAAAAAGGATACCGGTGCGGAAGGAAACGCCGAATCTCATCTATATACATTGCACTCACAATCTATCTCCAGTCTAATAATTTATTATTCAACAGATGTTTAATCGGCTGATTTGTTTGTTTTTTCCAGATTAGCCACACGCCGGGCCAGCTCATCGAGGCGACGAAAGCGCGCGCTATTTTTGCGCCAGTTTTCAGTGGTATCCATCGGCGTGCTGGATGAATAAGAACCTGATTGCGTAATTGAACGGGTCACCATGGTGCGGCCTGTAATAACGACATTATCGGCGATATTGAGGTGCTCAACAATACCGACCAAACCACCGATTAGACAACCACGGCCAATATGGGTGCTACCTGCGATCGCGGTTGATGATGAAATTACCGTGTTATCACCGATACTGACACCATGTGCAATCTGAATCTGGTTGTCGAGCTTAACGCCGTTACCGATAATGGTGTTTTCCAGCGCACCACGATCGATGGTTGTGTTGGCACCAATCTCGACGTTATTGCCAATGACTACGTTACCAATCTGAGGAATTTTCAAAAAAGTATCGCCATCCTTCACAAAACCAAAACCATCCGTACCCAGAACAACACCCGAATGGATAATACAGTCATCACCGATTTGGCAGCCGTAGCCCACTGTCACATTGGCGCTAATGCGGGTGTTCGAACCAATCACCACATCATTCTCAATGACGCAGCCAGCGCCAATCTGAGCGCCGGCACCAATGCTGACGCCCGCTGAAATAACCGCACCAGCCGCTATCGATGCCGTTTTATCTATACTCGCCAGACTGGAAACAACAGCATTCGGGCTGACACCTGCATCCGACTTTCTGGGTGGATACAGGAGATTGGCCACTTTGGCATAAACCAGTCTCGGGTTCTCCGTTACCAGCGCAGGCACAGGACACTTATCCAGGAGCTCAGCTTTTATGATCAGTGCCGACGCACTAGACGTAGACAGGTGTTCAGCATAGGCAGGGTTCGAGATAAAAGCTATATCACCCGACCCCGCTGAACTGATTTCAGCAATACCTTCAATCAGACAATCATCACCCTCAAGTTTTGAGCCTGTTTGTGTCGCTAGATCTGCTAACAGATAAGCCATGACTATTTTATCTTACTTCTTAAATGATTTTTTCATTTCAGCAAGCACAGTCTCGGTAATGTCTAGCTTTTCAGAGGCAAAAACCACGCCTTCACTAAGAATCAAATCATAATTATCTTTTTTGGCAATGTCGTTGATAATGTCACGCACAGACTTTTGCAGCACGGCCAGTTCCTGGCTACGCATGGTTGACACTTCCTGACTCAAGGTAGCTTCCATTTGCTTAAATGCCTGAACTTTTCCAATCAACTTGTCTTTGAGTTCGTTTAACTTGTCTTCGGTCATAACAAGCTCGTTACGCTTGTAATTTTCCTGCATGGTTTTTATTTCTTTTTCCATCGCCTGCAATTCATCTTTTTTGCCACCAAAGCGTTCCATCATAGCCGTATTAACAGCTTCAACCTGCGGTGCCTGAGTCAATAATTTTTCAACACTGACATAACCTATTTTAAGTTCACTGGCTGCCATTGCATTACTGCAAGTTGCCATTAAAAACAAAGTCGCTATTATTATTTTTTTCATTACTATCTCCTTAAAAGAAAGAACCTATACTAAATTGAAATACTCTTAATCTATCACCTTCAACATCATTCAAAGCCTTTGTCCAGCTAAAGCGCAAAGGCCCTATTGGAGCCAGCCAGACAAATGAAAGGCCAGCTGATGCACGCAACTCCTCAAATGCGAAACCATCCTTTGTAGAATTATAAGTCGGCTTCGAACTGAGGAAAACATTACCAAGGTCATAAAAAGCACTCAATCTTACCGAAGACGGCGCTTTTTCTACAAACGGTATTGGGAAAATAAAGTCTGCACCAGCCGTGACACGCATATTACCACCTGTCGGATCACCATAATCATCACGTGGCCCCAGAGAATTGGACTCAAAACCTCGAACAGTACGTAATCCGCCAGCAAAGTATCGCTCATAGAAGGGCAATGTATCAAGTTCCCCATAACCATTGCCATAAGCCAGGTTGGATCTTAATAACAAGGTCAAATCATCAGTCAAACCAAAATAAAATGAAGTCAGGTAAGAAAGCTTATAAAACTCCAGATCACTGCCCGGGGCTGACAGATCCAGCGCCACTGTCTGTGAACTACCCCTGGTCGCAAATACCGTTCTGTTACGAGTATCATAATTATAACTGGCGTTAAGCAATAGATTGTCATAACTATCACCATGCTCATTAACAAACGCACTAGCTTCAAGTGACGGATTTATACTCGATAAAAGCAACTCAACATGGCTCCATCCATAACCCAGACGTAATGTTGAAAATTCTGTCAAAGGAATACCATAATTAACATTGGCGCTATATGAATCAGTTTGGAAATCATTAATTTCCTCTTCTGCTGCATCCCTTTTAGCAAAGGATAAACCAATGGTACGACTGATACCATCAATAGTGTAATAAGGATCAGTAAATGAAATATTGTAAACTGTGTTCGCCGAATCAGTATTAATGTTTACAGCAAGACGTTGTCCTGTGCCCATAAGATTCTCTTGTGTCAGGCCTACATTAAACAGGAAGCCCTGTGTTTGCGAGAATCCTGCCCCGATATTAAAACTACCTGACAGCCGTTCCTCAACACTAACTTCAAGATCCACCATGTCATCAGTACCAGGAACCGGTTTGGTTTCAACTTCAACATTTTCCAGATAACTCAATCGTTGCAAACGAATTTTTGACCGCTCAAGTTTATCACTGGCGAGTATAGAGCCTTCCATTAAACGCATTTCACGTCTCAGTACTTCTTCATGCGTTCTGAAATTACCGTGAAAATTTATATTTCTTACCTGCGTTTTATTACCTGGCACTAATTGATAGGTAAGATCGATGGTTTTTTTGTTCTCATCAATTTCGGGAACAAGCTTAACTTTAGCAAAGGCATAACCTACTTTACCAAGTCGATCTTCCAGTTGCTTCTGCGTGGAGGTCATAAGTTTTCTGGAAAATATTTCATCTGGTTTAGTAAGAATCAATGCTTTTAGCACATCTTCATCAACCACCATCGGCCCGACCAACTTAACTTCTCCAATAGTATATTGTTCACCCTCTTCCAGATTGATGGTGATATAAATATCCTTTTTATCTGGCGTAATCGATACCTGGGTCGAGTCTGCAGTAAATTTGATATAACCACGATCAAGATAATAGGAACGTAATGCTTCAAGATCAGCGTTCAATTTGGGCTTTGAGTACTCATCTGAGTCTGAAAACACGGCAAACGAACCGGGAACTCCTAACTGCAACTCGTTAAGTAATATTTCATCGTCAAATTTTTCATTACCAATGATATTAATTTGTTTAATAAGGGCAATGCGTCCTTCGGATATTTTGATATCAATATCAACACGATTCTGATCAAGTTCGGTAATTTCAGTTTCAATACGAATACCATATTTCCCTTGACTAAAATAAACGCGCTCAAGTTCCTGTGTTAATTTTTCCAGTAAAGAACGGTTATATATGCGTCCTTGAACAATACCAATATCCTCAAGCGCTCCTTCCAGTGTCTTACTATCTATATCAGAATTCCCCGAAAATTTAACTTCAGAAATTGAAGGGCGCTCCTTAACTTTTACAATCAACGCATTACCGTCTCTGAACAGCTGAACATCTGCAAAAAAACCGGTTTTATATAATTCTTTAATGGAGAAGGCAATCTGTTTACTATCTAACGGATCACCCACCTGTACCGGTAAATAATTTAATAGCGTGCCATCTGGTAGACGTTCTAAACCTTCAATACGAATATCACTAACAACAAAGCCTTCCGATGACCATGAAAACCCGGATATTAATAATAAGTTGATGAGTAAGAAAACTCTGGGCAATAAAGATCTTAAATTAAACTGAACAGGCATCATTACATAAACCGCTGAAAATCATTATAGAAGGCAATAATCATTAATGCCCCAAGGATAGCTATACCTATTTGCTGGCCACGTAATTCAAAGGCCTCAGAAACGGGAGAGCCTTTTATAGCTTCGATCATATAAAAAAATAAATGCCCACCATCGAGCACAGGAATCGGTAACAAATTTAACACACCTAAACTCACCGAAATGATCGCTAAAAAACCTATAAACGTTGTTAGACCAATTTCTGCAGTAACACCCGCATATTTAGCAATCGTCACTGGCCCTGATATATTACTCAGCGAAGCCTCACCAACAATCATTTTCCAGATAACACGTAATGTGAGTTTTGACATATCCCATGTTTTAGCGATAGCCGCAGGGATGGCCTCAAACGCGCTATAGTCGATATCAATAAACAATTTATCTTTTAATTCTTTTGGTATTTCCTGATAAGCCCCGATAAAACCTTTATTTTCACCCTGCTTCTCTTTGATAGCGGGAATTACGATAATCGATATTTCCTGCTGACCACGTAGAATCACAAAATTGATTGGCTTGGCCTGACTGTGCTCAACTCGTTCAACCAGTTCATCCCAGTGTTTAATAGTGTAATCATCAAGCCTGAGCAATTGGTCGCCCTGCTGCAAACCTGCCTGTTCGGCAGGACCGCCTTCGATTACACCACCAATCACTGCAGGTAAATCTGGCCACCAGTGCCGAAAGCCCAATTCAGCCATGACATCAGATTCACGTTCAAGCAATTGAGTTGATGATAAATCAATCTGCCTGTTTTCAATCAGACCATCGGCATTTCTAACCTGCACATCTAGAGTGCCACCATCCAGCCCCTGATCTAATACCAGCATATGAAAATCAGACCATGATTTAACGACATCATCACCAACTTTCAACACTTCATCATTATTTTCAAAACCAGATAAAGCGGCTATTGATGCCTCTGCGGGAGCACCCAGTAATGCCCTTTCCACTGTAATACCCGATATAAAAACAATCCAATAAAGGACAACGGCAAGAATAAGGTTAAATAAGGGACCGGCAGCGACAATAGCCACACGAGTTAACAAAGGCTGTGTATTAAATGCATAAGGCCGCTCTTCCTCAGCCACTTCACCTTCACGCTCATCCAGCATCTTCACATAACCACCCAGAGGAATAGCCGCGATTATATATTCGATAGTCTTACCATTAACATCACGAGCCCATGTATACAAAGGTCTACCAAAGCCAATAGAAAAACGCAGCACTCTAACGCCCAGTTTACGTGCTACCCAATAATGCCCGAACTCGTGAATAGTCACCAGAATAGCGATGGCTACGATAAAAAATAAAAGATTATGCAAAATGCCCATATTTATAATTATTGTTTTCTGGCTATATATTGATTAACGATATCTCTTGCCTGATGGTCTACTACCAAAATGTGCTCAATAGTCGACACATCTTGATCGATAGCTACGTTTTCAAGTGTCTGCTCGATCAATACTGAAATATCTGTGTACGCGATCTTATTATCCAGAAATGCAGCTACAGCTATTTCATTAGCTGCATTTAAAACAATACTCGCAGCTCCACCCATGCGAATAGCTTCATAACATAAGCTCAGGCATGGAAAACGCTGAAAATCAGGTTTTTCAAATTCCAGTTTTGCGACCTCAAATATATCAAGAGGTTCCACGCCTGAAAAAATACGATCAGGGAATGCCAGCGCGTGTGCAATTGGAGTTCTCATATCTGGATTACCCAGCTGCGCCAGCACCGAGCCATCCGCATAGGAAACCATCGAATGAATCACACTCTGTGGATGCACAATAACTTCGATATCATCGACTGCAACAGCGAATAACCAGTGCGCTTCAATGACCTCCAGACCTTTATTCATCATGGTGGCAGAATCAACCGAAATTTTTGGGCCCATATCCCAATTAGGATGATTAATGGCCTGCTTCGGTGTGACCATAGCTAACTGTTCTTTTGTGAAAGTACGGAATGGGCCACCACTCGCAGTCAGTAAAATCTTATTAATACCTGACTTGTTTATAGCTCTGTCACTGACCGAAGGTAAACACTGAAAAATAGCATTATGTTCACTATCGACTGGCAGCAATTCTGCGTGGTGTTTTGCCACCGCATCCATAAATAACTGTCCAGACATCACCAGCGCTTCCTTATTTGCCAGTAAGATACGTTTACCGGCTTTGGCCGCTGACAGACTGGGTAGCAGACCTGCTGCTCCCACTATTCCGGCCACCACGGTATCAACATCATCAAGACTGGCCACCTGGCACAAGCCCTGTACACCGGATAACACTTGCGTATCCGAACCTTGCTGACGTAGTACATCATGTAAGCGCTGCGCCGCTGATTCATCACACATGACCGCATAGCGCGGGCGCCACTGCTGGCATTGTAATGCCATGGTATCTACATCGGAGTTCGCGGTCAGCGCTCTGACTTCATACTGTTCAGTATGTCGCGAGATGACATCCAGTGTGCTCTTGCCAATGCTGCCCGTTGAGCCAAGGATGGTGACAACTCTGGACACTAGTGCAAGCCTTTAACAGGCTCGATCAACCAGTCGAACATCACGACAAAGACCGGCATGACCGCGAGTACACTATCAACGCGGTCAAGTATGCCACCATGACCTGGCAAAATATTACCGCTGTCTTTTACACCTGCTTCGCGTTTCAGAAAACTTTCATACAAATCACCGACAACAGAAATAATTGTCAGCATCAGCGACAGGCCTAATAACATTAATAACTGCCTGACCGGCAGGTCGAAATAATATGCCGCTAATAGCGCATAAACTCCCACTGCCAACAAAGCACCGAATAATCCTTCACGCGTTTTTCCCGGGCTTATATTAGGCGCCAGTTTAGTTTTGCCCAATTTCTTGCCGCTGAAATAAGCGCCACTATCAGCGATCCAGACTAGCATTAAACTATACAACAGCCATTCTGCACCACGATCCATGCTGTGAATCATGTACATCGCAACGATTGTTGATGGCACGACTAATAGAGAAACCAGTAATTTTTGCGGTGAAAGGACCAATGCTTTCAGCTGTGGCTGCGCCGATTTTAGAAACAGCAGAACAGCAAACCACCAGCCGGTAGCTAGCAACAACAGAAAATAAATATACTGCGACAGATATTCAATACAAAACCAGGAGAACACGCTCACCAGCAGTGCAAATGCGAACTGCCATACTCTAGCTGTAACGCCACTGAGACGTGCCCATTCGAAACCGCAAACCAGAGCAAGCAGCAATAAAACATAGGTCAGAGCTGATGTAGGTTGGGTAAGTATCAACCAGATGACAGCCAGTGCTAGCGGGATTGCAGTCAGTATGCGTTGTAATAACATTTATTTAACCGCTGTCTTCTTATTTTCTATCTGGGCGGGTGTCTGGCCGAAACGACGTTGACGTGTGCCATACCATGCAATTGCTTCCTGCAGCGAAACATCATTAAAATCCGGCCACAGTGTATCGGTAAAATATAGCTCGGTGTATGCCAGCTGCCACAACAGGAAATTGCTAATACGACGCTCGCCGCCGGTTCTGATAAAAAGGTCAATCTCAGGCAGTTTCGCCAGACACATTTCTTCTGATAACAACGACTCATCAATCTCATCTACAGACAAATTTTCCGAAGACACTTTATGCGCAACACGCTTGCAGGCCTCGGTGATATCCCAACGTCCACCATAGTTTGCCGCAATCGTTAAAGCCAGGCCTGTATTATTTTCTGTTTGAAGCTCCGTTTCATTGATCACCACTTGCAGCTCCTCAGGGAACGAGGATCGATCACCAATGAACCTGACGCAAACATTCTGTTGCTTCAGCTTTTTCATTTCGCTTTTGAGTGTCGAAATAAATATCGACATCAGCGCATCCACTTCCTTTTTGGGCCTGTTCCAGTTTTCACTGCTGAAAGCGAAAACCGTTAAGGCCTCTATGCCGCGCTGATGACAGTTTTCGACAATAGCCCGGGTAGCGCTAACACCCGCACGATGTCCGGCGGATCTTGGTAAGAATCGTTTTTTTGCCCAGCGACCGTTACCGTCCATGACGACAGCAACATGTTTGGGAATTGAGGGAGTATGATCGCTTTCGCTCATCAGTAACACTTTAGAAATAAGCTCGCTCTACACTGCCATCAATTCGACTTCTTTCTTAGCCAGCACTTCATCAATTTTAGTGATGTAGCTATCAGTCAACTTCTGCACCTTGTCTTCTGCCTGCCTGGCCTGGTCTTCAGTGATCTCTTTTTCCTTGAGCAGATCTTTAAAGTCACCATTCGCATCACGGCGAATATTTCTGATGGCGATGCGGCCATTCTCGGCTTCGTTTCTAACCACGCGTACTAGCTCATGACGACGCTGTTCAGTCAGCTGCGGCATAGGGATTCGAATAACCGTTCCTGCTGTGGCCGGATTTAAACCTAAATCAGATTTCATAATCGCCTTTTCAATCGCTTTCACCATATCTTTTTCCCATGGTGTAATCGACAATGTCCTGGCATCCTCGACCGATACATTAGCCACCTGCGACAACGGCGTTGCTGCACCGTAATACTCAACGGTCAGGTGATCCAGCAAACTGGGATGCGCACGACCCGTACGAATTTTTGTTAATTCAGTGCGCAAAGACTCCACACTCTTACCCATACGTGTTTCTGCATCTTCAATAATCTCATCGATCATTTACTCTCTCCCATAACAACTTCAGTCCCTATCGACTGATTTCTCAAAGCTTCAGGCAAAGCGCCTTCATCATTTAAATTAAATATACGTAGTGGTAGATTATTATCGCGACATAAAACAACAGCCGTTGCATCCATAACTTTCAGGTCTTTTTCCAGAACCTCATCAAAGCTTAAGCGCTCATAGCGTTTGGCATCCGGATTCTTCATAGGATCAGAATCAAATACACCATTAACCTTGGTCGCTTTCATGATGACATCAGCTTTTATTTCAACAGCACGCAAGCAGCCTGCGGTATCAGTGGTAAAAAATGGATTACCTGTACCTGCCGCGAAGATAACCACACGCGAATTTTCCAGATGCGCGATCGCATCACGTTGTGTGTATTCTTCACAGATGCGATGCATACTCAGTGCCGACATCACCGTGGTTGGCTGACCAATCTTTTCCAGCGCATCCTGCATGGCCAGGCTGTTCATCACCGTTGCCAGCATGCCCATACTGTCGCCGGTAACACGATTCATACCTGACTCAGCTAAACCAGCACCACGAAAGATGTTACCGCCGCCGATAACAATGCCAACCTCAACACCCATGGCAACTACTTCAGCGATCTCTTTAGCAACACGGTTAATCATGGCTGGATCAATACCATAATCCATCTCGCCCATCAGAGCTTCGCCACTAAGTTTGATTAACACTCTTTTATATAAGATCGATTTTGACGTCATAACACTACCAAATGGATTACATAAAAAACCGGGAAATTTGACCCGGTTTTTTATTTTTTACATGATTACCTGAATTACTTGGCGCCCACTTGTGCCATGACTTCCTCGGCAAAGTTTTCCTGCTTCTTCTCGATGCCTTCACCTACTTCGTATCGAATAAAGCGAGTTACTTTTGCACCGGCATCAGCCAGTAGAGCACCTACGGTCTTATCAGGATCTTTCACAAATGGCTGACCGACTAAAGTAATCTCAGCCAGGTACTTACGTACACGACCTTCCAGCATTTTTTCAACGATATCGGCGGGCTTGCCACTTTCCAGCGCCTGAGCACGAAGAATCTCTTTTTCCTTCTCAAGCACATCAGCAGAAACTTCTGATTCTGATACAAAAGCAGGATTACTTGCCGCAATATGCATGGCGATGTCTTTAATCAGATCATCATTACCATTTTCCATTTCAACTAGTACACTCATACGGACACCGTGTGCATAGCTGCCAAACGAACCATTTTCAGTTGCCAGTAACTCGAAGCGGCGAACCTGAATGTTCTCACCGATTTTTGCCACCATTGCCTGACGGGTTTCTTCGACAGTTGCAGCACCACCAGCCAATGGCAATGCGAGCAATTCTTCAACTGACTTTGGCTTGCTCGCCAGACCAGTTTTTGCTACCGCTGTAACAAATGACATAAAGTCATCGCCACCTGATACGAAATCAGTTTCGCAGTTAATCTCAAGAATAATGGCATTTTTGCCGTCTTCACTGATCTCGATTGCGACACGACCTTCGGCAGCAATTCGACCTGATTTTTTGTCAGCCTTGGCAAGACCGGACTTGCGCATATTTTCGATTGCTACATCGATATCACCGTCTGTTTCCTGTAGTGCTTTTTTACACTCCATCATGCCTGAGCCGGTACGCTCACGCAGTTCTTTAACCATAGCAGCTGTAATCTGCATCATTTCACCTCTTTAGAAAATATTAATTAGTCCTGGATTCAAATAAGTAAGTAATTACTTATTCAGCATCCTTTGCAGCGGCTTTTTTCTTAGGAGCTGCTTTCTTTTTAGGTGCTGCTTTTTTCTTGGGTGCTGCTTTCTTCTCCTCAGTAGCAGCTTCTACTGCAACTTCAGCAGATGTTTCTTCAGCTTCAGCAACTTTAGGCGCTGCTTTTTTCTTCTTAACAGCAATGTTAGATGGTTTTTCTTTAGCTGGCTCTTCAGCTCTCTGGATCACTGCTGCTGCACGGCCTTCGATAACAGCATCAGCCACACCCTGTGTGTATAAGCGAAGCGCTTTGATGGCGTCATCATTGCCAGGAATAATGTAATCGATACCATCAGGTGAATTATTTGAATCAACAATACCAAATACTGGGATGCCCAGCGTTCTCGCTTCCATGACAGCAATATCTTCATGGCCTACATCGATAACGAAAATCGCATCGGGTAAACCTTTCATGTTCTTAATGCCGCCGAGAATTTTTTCTTTCTTTTCCATTTCGCGCGTCAGGCCCAGTGCTTCTTTCTTGATCAAACGATCAAAAGAACCATTGGTTGACATTTCTTCCAGTTCGATCAGACGCTGAATTGACTGACGAATAGTGGCAAAGTTGGTCAACATGCCGCCCAACCAGCGATGATTGACATAAGGCATACCACAACGTGTCGCTTCTTCGCCAACGATCTGGCGTGCTGCACGTTTGGTACCAACAAAAAGGATGGTGCCTCGATTTGATGCAATCTTGCCCAAAGCATTAACCGCATCGTTATACATGGGTAATGTTTTCTCAAGATTGATAATATGGATCTTGTTACGTGCACCAAAAATGAACTCTGCCATTTTTGGATTCCAGAAACGAGTTTGGTGACCGAAATGAACGCCTGCTTCAAGCATAAGGCGCATAGATACATTAGACATAATTGTTCCTATAAAGGGTTAAGCCTCTATATACCCCATGAAATAACCGTTTATTAAGACGGCACCCAATTACATGTGACGGTATATGTGAGAAGTAAAATTAGATATAGTCTGCCCATGGGCAGTCACTCTATCCGGTTATGGCTCAAGGAAAGCTTGAGCGCGGCGGCTTTATACCATATTGAAGACTAAGAAACAACATTTGATGGCATGTTAAACATGGCCTAATTTAACCCTAACAACTTGATTAACAAAGAAAAATACCGTGTCCATACTGATAAAAAATAAACAGGAAATTGAAAAAATGCGCGTTGCCGGCCGATTAGCAGGTGAAGTCCTGCAAATGATTCGCCCCCATGTTCAGACCGGCATCACCACTGATGAGCTTGATAAAATTTGCCATGACTACATCGTTAATGTACAAAAAGCGATTCCAGCCCCTCTGAACTATCATGGATTCCCGAAATCCATCTGCACATCAGTTAACCATCAAGTCTGCCATGGTATCCCAAGCGATAAAAAATTAAAAAAGGGTGACATTGTTAATATTGATATCACCATCATCAAAGATGGCTATCACGGTGACACCAGTAAAATGTTTTTCATTGGCGAACCACCCATCAAGGCCATCCGCGTTTCTGAGGTATCTCTAGAATGCCTCAGACTGGGTATAGCGCAAGTTAAACCCGGTGCTCATCTGGGTGATATTGGACATGTAATTCAGCAATACGCAGAATCACACAATTGCTCGGTGGTCAGAGAATACTGTGGCCATGGTATCGGCCTGGGTTTTCATGAAGATCCACAGATTCTGCACTATGGTAAAGCCGGTACTGGAGCGATAATGGAGCCCGGTATGATATTCACCATTGAACCGATGATTAATGCCGGTAAACGTCATGTGAAATTACTCAGTGATGACTGGACCGTAGTCACCAAAGATCATAGCCCTTCAGCGCAATGGGAACACACCATACTGGTAACAGAAACAGGCCATGAAGTTCTGACACAATGCCCCGGCGACGAGATTTAGTTTTATTATCGCTAATATCATGTTCAACAATCAACACAAGCCAGATCATGACATCGAACAATTACTTGATCTAGGCGAGCTCGAACAAGCATTTTCTGATAACAGCCGAGATATTATCAAGCCTCTAAAAAAAGCTGTTATACAAATTAATGACGGTTTAAAAAATCTGTATCAGTCTGGCTGTGATGCAGAAGTCATTGTTTATGGTCGCTCACACCTGATTGACCGTTTACTAATTACTGTATTTAAATATTTATTCCAGCATATTAAACAAAAAGTGTCTTTAATTGCGGTTGGCGGTTACGGACGCGGTGAACTGCACCCAGCATCTGACATCGACTTAATGCTGCTATTAGATGAAAATGAAAATGAAGAAACCAAAGATGCACTCGAACGATACCTGACTTTGTTATGGGACAGTCGTCTTGAAATCGGGCACAGCGTACGCACACTCGACGAGTGTGTTACTGAAGCAGAAAAAGACATTACCGTTGTTACTAACATCATGGAAGCGCGGTTACTCTGTGGTGACCAGCCACTATTCATAAAAATGAAATCACGCACGGGTCCGAATGCAATATGGGACAATCAGTCCTATTTTCAGGCCAAATTAGAGGAACAGGTACAACGCAGTGGCAAGTTTAATGACACCGCCTACAGTCTGGAACCCAATATTAAAGAAAGCCGTGGTGGCCTGCGCGATATACAAATGATCGGCTGGGTCGCCAAACGTCATTTCAATGCCGACAACATGTATGATCTTGTCGAAAAAAATTTCATCCGACAGGATGAATTAAACACGCTGCTCAAAGGTCAACACCTGCTATGGAAAATTCGCTGTAGCCTGCACTATCTGGCCGGACGACGTGAAGATCGATTGCTGTTTGATTATCAACGTGATCTGGCCGAAGAATTTGGCTTTAGAAATGACACAAACAACAGAAATAACCAGGCCATCGAACAGTTCATGCAGCAGTATTACCGCACTGTCATGGAACTGGAGCGACTCAACGAAATGCTGTTGCAATTATTCAGGGAGGCGATTCTTTACGCCGATGAAGTCTGCGAACCTGAGGTTATCAACGATTCATTTCAAACCCGTCACGGCTATCTGGAAATTCGTCAGGCCAATCTTTTTATTGAACAACCCATCGCTTTGCTGGAACTGTTTTATATCATGCAGCAGCACCCTGATATTCAGGGCGTCAGGGCTGAGACCATTCGATCAATCCGTAAACATAAATATCTGATTGATGATAATTTTAGATCGTCGACAAAAGCAAAAAAATTATTTCTGAAAATCATCAGCCATCATCGTGGCGTCACCCACGAGCTGCGCAGAATGAACCGCTATGGCATTCTCGCTGCCTACATTCCGGCCTTTGCATCCATCGTCGGGCGTATGCAGTATGATTTGTTCCACGCTTATACGGTCGACCAACACACATTATTCCTGATCAGAAATTTACGTCGTTTTTCTGTGCCCGAATTCTGTCATGAATTCCCTCTCGCTAGCGGTATCTTCCACCATTTAAACAAACCGGAGCTGCTTTATCTGGCCGGCTTGTTTCATGACATCGCCAAAGGCCGTCAAGGTGATCATGCGGTTCTTGGCGCAGAAGATGCACTTGAGTTCTGTATCAGCCACAACATGGACACCAACGATGCTGAGCTGGTCAGCTGGTTAGTGCGCAGCCATCTGGACATGTCGATGACCGCACAACGTAAAGACATTAGCGACCCCGATATTATCCTGGCATTTGCCGAAAATGTCCGCACGCTGTTACGGCTGGATTATCTTTATCTGCTGACCATCTCTGACATTCGCGCCACCAATCCAAACCAGTGGAACAGCTGGAAAGATAATTTACTGATTGAGCTATATAATAAAACAGCAGCACTGTTACAGCAGGGTCTTGAGTCAAAGACCGACAGGCTGGAAAATATCCAGCTCAACCAGACCGATGCACTGCGCATGCTTGACCATAAAGGCATCAGCTCCTATCAGGCGCACGCTATCTGGAAAAATCTCAATGATGAATATTTCCTTCGGCACACACCCGGAGAAATTGTCTGGCACACCCAGCTTATTTTTAACAACAGAAACAGCAAATATCCATTAGTCAAAACACGCACCAACAACCAGTCTGACAGTCTCGATCTTTTTATATACACACCATCAAAGGAAGGTATTTTCGCCACGGCCGTCAGCACGGTTGGCAGCTTGGGGCTCAATATTGTCAGCGCAGAAGTCGTCAACTGCAAAAATGACTATGCACTGGAAACATTCAAAATTATTTCCGACAATTACACGCTGGAAGTGCTCGAGCATAGTGTTATCGAAATGATCCCGAATCTTTGTGAAAGACTGGCCAGCGACAAAAGCGAACTGGCCGAGATCAGTTTGTCGATGCCAAGAACACACAAGCATTTTGATGTCCCCACTAGCATTAGCTTCGAAGAAACTAACGATCCAAATACGATCCGCATTCATATCGACACGGTTGATCGTCCGGGCGTGCTGGCGACCATTGCCAAGGCATTTATCGATTGCGACATAGACATCCTTAGTGCGAAGATATCAACCGCAGGCGAAAAAGCTATTGACTACTTTGATATCCGGCACAAAGGGACCAACATGCGTCTCAGCGATAATGAACAACAACAATTAAAGTCCACCTTACTGAGCTACTTATAACAACAATATGTCTGACACACTTGATCTCGCCAAAACCCTGATTTCAATCGATTCGATTACGCCTGATGACAAAGGCTGTCAAAAAATGATTGCCGATTATTTGCAGCCACTAGGCTTCAATATCGAACACATGAAATTCGGCGATGTCGACAACCTCTGGGCTCGCTATGGCACAGAAGCACCACTGTTTGTTTTTGCCGGCCACACCGATGTTGTACCCACCGGTCCGATTGAACGCTGGTCGCATCCACCTTTTCAGCCCACACTGGTCGGCGATACGCTCTACGGACGTGGCGTAGCGGATATGAAAAGCAGTATTGCCGCTATGATGGTAGCGTGCAAAGCCCTGATCGAGTCTGGTACAGCCATCAAAGGCTCGATCGGCTTTTTAATCACCAGTGACGAAGAAGGTCCGGCGCTGGATGGCACTGTCCGCGTTATTGAGACACTGGAAGCGCGCAATGAAAAAATAGACTGGTGCCTGGTCGGCGAACCTTCGAGCACAGATACGGTGGGCGACGTGATTAAAAACGGCCGCCGTGGTTCCATATCGGGTACGCTCACCATCCATGGTCAGCAGGGACATATTGCTTACCCGCATCTGGCCGTCAATCCAATCCATCTGTTCTCACCGGCACTCAACGATTTAGTCACCGAGCACTGGGACAAAGGTAATGAATTCTTCCCGCCCACCAGCTTCCAGATCTCAAACATCAATGCAGGCACGGGCGCCACTAATGTTATTCCCGGCGATCTGGAAGTGCTGTTCAATCTACGCTTTTCCACCGCGCTCACTGACGCCGAAATCCAGAATCGTATCGAGAGCATATTAAATAAACATCAGCTTGATTACACGCTGGACTGGACAATCTCCGGCCAGGCTTTTCTCACCCCACGCGGCCAACTGGTTGATGCCGTTCAGGATGCCATTAGTAACGTGTGTAATATTGAAACTGAATTATCCACGGCCGGCGGCACATCCGATGGACGCTTCATCGCACCGACGGGGGCGCAGGTTATTGAAGTCGGCCCGGTAAATAAAAGCATTCATCAAATTGATGAAAATATTAATATCAATGATCTGGAAAAACTAACCGAAATTTATCAGCACATTCTGGTTAAATTACTGACCTAAAAAAAACTATTCAGGAGTTACACATGAACCTCGAAAAAGTCGTATTCAGCTTTTTTATGATATTAGCCCTGACACTCAACTTCGGCTTTTTTTACGGTGACGTTGTCGACCCCGATCATCATAATATCTATGAATTATTTGCGGTCATCGTTATTAACCTGATTGCTACCGTCCTAAAATTTGGCGACCGTTCTCAAATGGGTGCAATGTTACTGGCAACCAGCCTGGTCGCTGTAGTGCAATTAATTTCTGCTTCAGTAGTCTGGACTTTTGCTGTCCATATCCAGCAAATTGGTCTGACGCCCACGGTTATGGCAACTATTGTTTCGCTCAGTGGCGGTGCTTTTTTAGCTAATATTATCTCTGTTATTCTATTGATGATTGAAGCCGCCATGCTCCGTCGTTAAAGGAAAAAACCGATGAATACGGTTACATTAATAATACTTCGGCGCATGCGTACGCCGATTTTATTATTGATTGGTGTATACAGCATTACAATTCTAGGCATGGTACTGATTCCTGGTGTTGACGATCAGGGTAACGTCTGGCACATGAGTTTTTTTCATGCCTTCTATTTTGTTAGTTATACCGCGACTACCATTGGTTTTGGTGAAATTCCTTATGCACTGACTGATGCGCAACGTCTATGGGCACTGATAACAGTCTACTCTACCGTCATCGCCTGGTTTTATGCACTAGGGAAAATCCTTGGCCTCATACAAAACAAAGCCTTTCAGAATGCGGTTGCTACCAATAAATTCAAAAATGATATTAAAGCCATACATCAACCTTTCTATCTCATTTGTGGTTTTGGCGAAACCGGCAAAGCTGTAGTTAACTCCCTCACCGAGGAACATTACCGCACTGTTGTCGTCGAAAAAGATGAAAAAAATCTTAATCAGTTAAATCTTGATGAACTCAAGGAATATGTCCCCAGTATCATCGGTGATGCATCAGAGCCGAACATATTAGAGCTGGCCGGCATTCAGCACAAAATGTGTCAGGGCGTCATTGCAGTTACCGCCTCTGATGAAACCAACTTAAAAATTGCGATCACAAGCAAACTATTACACCCCGAAATAAAAGTTGCCTGCAGGTCAGAATTCAAAGATGTCGAAGAAAATATGCTGTCGTTCGGCACAGATCATATCGTCAATCCGTTTGAGAGTTTTGCTGATATATTCTCTATGCTGATACATTCACCTTCTCTGTATCTCATCTATGACTGGCTAACTGGTGCGCCCAATACAAAACTCAGCGAACCTATCTATATCAATAAAGGCCCATGGATACTTTGTGGTTATGGTCGATTCGGCTGCGAACTATATAAACATCTAAAAACTAAAAACTTACCTACAGTTATCATTGACCCCGACGAAAATCTTAAAGAAGCATTTGATCAGAAAAGAGAAGATAGCCCTTTTATCGTTGGCACTGGAACCGATCACAAAACATTAAATAAAGCTGGCGTTGTTAGTGCTGCAGGCATCATTGCAGGTTCGGATAATGATTCTAATAATTTGTCCATCATCATGACTGCACTTGAAATCAATCCCAATATTTTCGTCATCGCCAGACAAAATAAATGGAACAATCACATTCTTTATTCCTCATTTGACAAACAAAATAAAGTTGAAGACGACCCTACTACCTGTCTAATAATGCACCCACGGGAAATTATTGCCAGAAAAATTCGATCTTATTTCCTCACTCCATTGCTGGATAATTTTTTAAACCTTGCCAGACAACAGGATAATGAATGGTCAAATATAACCATCAGCAGGCTCAGTGCAATTGCAGGGGAGTCAAGACCACATGTCTGGTCTATACGTATAGATAAATTATCTGCTCCCACCATCGAGCAGGCTTTAAGATTTGGCCGCACCATGAAAATCGAACACCTGATCCAGGATCCGGGTAATCGTCAATCTAAACTTCGCTGTGTTCCTTTGCTACTAATTCGCGACAATAAAGAACAACTATTGCCTAACGATGATATTGATATAGAAATGAATGATAGAATATTATTCTGTGGTACTCATGACGTTAAAAGAAATATGAACTGGACACTCAATGTTATGCGCAGCCTTAACTATGTAATGAGCTTTGAAGATGAACCCGAATCGTATATCTGGCGGCTTTTTTATCGTTACCGAAACAAATTAGAGCGACGCCATAATCGTTAAGCAGGGACATTTTGGATCAACACCATGCTTCAGGAAATGCAAAGCATGGTAAATCAATGTAATATTCGCACCTAATTCAAGTCCCGGTAGCTCAGCAGGATAGAGCGTCCCCCTCCTAAGGGGAAGGCCAGAGGTTCGAATCCTCTCCGGGACGCCATTGATTCATACAATCCACTAGCAAAGGTATAGCTCATGTCTAAAACAATTATCCTTGAAACCTCCAAAGGTAATATCACTGTCGAACTTAATGAAGAAAAAGCACCTGCAACGGTCTCTAATTTCATGAAATATGTTAACGATGAATTCTTTAATGGCACTATATTTCATCGTGTTATACCAAACTTCATGATCCAGGGTGGTGGATTCATGCCGGGCATGGTGCAGAAAATGACTGAAAACCCGGTCAAAAATGAGGCAGATAACGGCCTTTGCAATGTCCGTGGCAGTATTGCGATGGCCAGAACTAGTGACCCACACTCAGCCACTGCTCAGTTCTTTATCAATCACAAAGACAATGGCTTTCTTGACCACACTGCGCCAACAGGACAAGGCTGGGGCTACTGCGTATTTGGTATGGTCACAGATGGTATGGATATTGTTGATGCCATCGCTAGCGTAGCAACAAGCAATCAGGGTGGTCATGGTGATGTACCGAAAGAAACAATCACTATTGAAAAAGTGACAGCAGCTTAATCGGCTTACATGCGTGACTGGTTATTTATATCTGATCTGCATCTCGATCCTGATCGTCCAGAAATCGTTCATCTTTTTGAGCGATTTATCGATGAAATAGCCATTCACGCTGAAAGACTTTATATCCTCGGTGATTTTCTTGAATATTGGCTTGGCGATGATGACAAAGCCACTGGCCTGGATGCCGCATTTAAATCACTAAAAAAATTATCTGATTGTGGCACTGATGTTTTTTTCATGGCCGGTAATCGTGATTTTCTGGTCGGTGAAACACTGGCGCGAAAATGCGGTTTTAAAATCATTGATGAACCCTTCATAGAAATCATCAATGGTAAGGCAGCGCTTTTAATGCATGGTGACACTCTCTGCACTGATGATGTTGCCTATCAATCATTTAGAACCATGGTCAGAAATAAAGCATGGCAGGATGAAATACTCGCTAAATCACTCGAAGAACGCCAGCAACTTGCCCGCTCATTCCGCAAACAGAGTGGACAAGCTAATGCAAAAAAAGACTATGAAATCATGGATGTGAATCAGGAGACCGTAATAACCACCATGCAGCAGCACTCAGTCAATCTATTAATCCATGGCCATACACACCGTAAAGCTATACATCATTTCAAAATAAACAACCAGCCTGCAAAGCGTATAGTCCTGGGTGACTGGCATGAAAAAGGCAGCTATTTGCGTATAAGTAAACAATCAGAGCCTGAACTTATTAGCTTTGAGTAATTAATCCAGAGAATATTTCTGATAGGTTTGTTCTAATTGAAATATTTCAGGATCAATTTTTATCTTCTTGTAAGACAACAATAATCGACTTTTTCCATTGCTATGCCACTCCTGTATCGGCAGGCCCTTATGATAATAATCGCCATCATTAAAAACCTGGTCGTATAAATAACAAGTACTCTGATATTCTTTGGGTGTCGCATCTAACAAATGTGATTGCTGCCCTGCCAACATTTTTTGATACGACATAAGTATATTCGATACCTCCGGCAACAAACCTTCTGCCAGTTTAATATCGAGACATTTCTGTTTATCTACAGCAGAAGAAGTTGCACGATATAAATAAATGGATTTACCAGTAATTGTTGGTGCATCTGGAATAATATAATAATCAACAGTAATAGCTCCAGTAAAATCCGGTTTTTTATACTGATACTCAGGAACAACCAATACTGACTTATCATTATGTGCCACACTATAAACTAGGTGCTGATTATCATCATAAACAACGTAACCACTTGAATCACCCAACTGATCAATTCGAAGATAGTGTTCTGTTACGATGAATTTAACCTGATAAGAATCAGTACCTGGTTCCCGTTCTTCATATATAAGTTCGTATGCATCAACACTATTGACTGCATTTGCTATGTTGATGCCAAAATAAATAAAACAAAAAAACAAAAAATAATTTACTTTATTCATAATTAACAATTATCTCGTATGCCTGTTTCTGGCAGCAAGCTCAATTAATTCCTTTTTTGAAAACCCGGCTTCCATCCTTGCTTCTTCATTTAACGAATCAAACATTGATTCTTCCATATACACATCCAGTAATTGGTGAAAAGTTTCTGAAGATGGAAGTGAGCGTTGCTGACATAATTTTTTAAACCAGTAACTACCTCTTTCAACATGACCAATCTCATCGCGCTGAATCACATTTAGAATATTAACTAATTCCTGTTCACCTATACTTTTAAACTTTTTGATCATCCCTGGTGTTACGTCTAAACCACGTGCTTCTAGAACTCGTGGCACCAATGCCATTCTCACCATAACATCATGATCTGTTTTAAGAGCCATTTCCCATAACCCATTATGCGAATCAAAAGCACCATAAAAAGACCCCTTTGAATGCATAAATTCTTCCAGCAAGGAAAAATGTAAGGCTTCTTCAACAGCAATATTAAGCCAGTCGGTATAATACTGTTCTGGCATGTCTCTGAATCGATACACAGCATCGAGTGCCAAATTGATAGCATTAAATTCTATGTGTGTTATCGCATGCACCAATTTTAGGCGTGCTGCTTCAGAATTAAAACCGCGTTTTGGTACTTCTCTCGGATTAATCAGTTTGGGTAATTCCGGCCGGCCGGGTTCGACAACAGGTTTCACCTCATTCAAAGAACATTGACTGAGCCGCCCAGCTAGCCATTGCTCATTTAAATTGCGAACCTGTTGAATTTTTTCATCTGGCTGCTCAACAAGAAGGCATGCTAAGGCCGCATCAAACAAGTTTAGGTTTTCATTATTCATCGCAACTAGTTTAACAACTACGGAGCAAAAAAAAGACCTGCAATGCAGGCCTTTTTTCTCAACAATTGAACTGGTGATTATTCGGTAACGATATTACCGGTGTTTTTGTGCAGAATACTCTCACCGATGCCTTTTACGTTCATCAGATCTTCAGCCGATTTGAAAGGCCCATTGGCCTCACGATAAGCCACAATAGCCTCTGCCTTTTTCTCGCCAACACCGACAAGTTCAGTCGATAGAGTCGCCACATCGGCTTTGTTAATGTTGACCTGTGCTGCAAATACAGAGGCAGAGATTGAAAGGAATGCAGATAGTAATAAGGATTGAATGATTTTCATCATAACGCTTCCCTGTGTTAGTTGATAGAGCGCTCAAACTATCACGGCGTATTTTGTTATGCAAGCTTTATATCTGTGCATTTATTTCCTGTAAGACCCGAACCGGGTCTTCTGCTTGCGTCACCGGTCGGCCAATAACAAGATAATCAGAACCATTATCAATTGCTTGCCTCGGTGTCATAATACGATTCTGATCATCGGCACTGGTATTCTCAGGTCGAATACCCGGTGTCACCAGCAAAAAATCATTACCGCATTGCTGCTTCAGTATCGATGCTTCCTGAGCAGAACAGACAACACCATCAAGCCCGACGCATTTTGCCATATTCGCCAGACGTTTAACAAAATCTGCCGGGGTCTGATTAATTCCCAGTGCTTGTAGCTCTTTTTCACCGCTACTGGTTAACAAAGTGACGGCAATCAATAAAGGCGCGTCCTTATACGACAGTACATTACGCGCAGCCTCCATCATGGCCGAACCACCCATACTATGCACATTCATCATCCAGACGCCCAGTTCAGCCGCTGATTCACAAGCTTTGGCTACCGTAGTAGGAATATCATGAAATTTCAGATCCAGGAAAACATCAAAACCAGAAGCGACCATGGTTTTAACCAGCGCTGGCCCACAGTGTGTAAAGAGCTCTTTGCCTACTTTTAGGCGGCACAGGTCGGGATTGAGTTTATCTACCAATTGCATGGCAGCTTTATCAGTCGGAAAATCTAGCGCAACAATCACTTTTGAATTATTCATTACTCTATGCAGCTTCTATCATTGTTGGTTTGACTTCTGCCCAGCTCTGGCAGCTGGGACACAACCAGTAAAGGGTATTAGACTGAAATCCACAGTGGTGGCATTGGTACTCAGAATCATCCATTTGCATTTTAACCAGTGCCGATTTCAGATCGAGTAGCAAAGTAAGCTCCCCCGCATCGCTCTGATTAGTTTTATAACTAATCAGGGAGTGCATACCCCTGATATCCGGATATTTCCTAATTCTATCAGTCAGGTATGCAATAGCCGCATCTTTGCTTTGATATCGCTCAATCACCATGGCATGTTTCTCAATCATGGCCAATGACTGATGTCTTGACTCGACCTCAGCCAGGTAAGATAGCAACTTATTAGGATCACCAAGCCGGTGATAACATTCAATTAATTTATCTAAAATAACCGGAAAGAACTCAGCATCACGTTTTTCTATCTGCTCAAAAAAATGCACAGCCTGTTTGTAATTTTGCTTATCCATTTCATGATCAGCAAGAAAAATTAACGCTCGAATAGAGCCCTTATCGTAATGCAAAGCCTGTTTTGAATTATAGGCAACCTGACTAACGTCACCTTTTGTCTTGGCAATATCAGCTAGTTCACAATAATACTGTGAAACCATGATACCGACATCCGATGCACCTTGTAAAAACAAATCAACACCAACATCAATCGCCTTGTGCCAATCTTTTTCCTGCTGGAAAATCAAAATCAAATTCCTTTTTGCTTCTTCTGATTTACTGTCGTGAATCAACACTTCTTTAAACAACCCCTCAGCACGATCAAACCAGCCAGCTGCCAGATAATCATACCCTAACTCCAGCAAAACTTTACTACGGTACTCATCAGGTAAGGAGGGCCTGGCAATTAAACCCTGGTGTATTTTTATAGCTTTATCAATCTCACCATTTTTACGAAATATCTTGCCTAAGGCAAAATGAGTATCAACCAGATCCCAATCTGTCTCAACCAGTTTTACGAATATATCGAGCGCTTTGCCATGCTCATCATTGAGGAGGTAATTCAAACCCGTAAAGTACTCCGGTGGGAGCTTGATGGGTTTATTATGTTTGACTGAACGTCCGCGCCGGCTAATCCAGAGCAACGCCAGTAAAATGAAGGGAGTAAATAGTAACCACGTTGGCATTTCAGACAAATTAGTCACAACGAGATATCCTAGTTAAGATTGCTTATAAATAAACCAACCAGAATGCTCAGTATTGTCGTTCAATAAACGCAACCAGAAAGGCGCCACTATTGAAACCACTTATTTTTAGCCTTTCTTCAGAGAATCAATTACTCGTTCTCTAAGCTCTTTTCCAGGCTTAAAATGAGGTACATACTTACCCGGCAATGAAACTGAATCCCCAGTTTTGGGGTTTCTACCTGAGCGTGGTGGCCTAAAATGCAGGGAAAAGCTACCAAATCCTCTGATTTCTATTCTTTCACCTGTTGATAGCGAATTACTCATTCGCGCCAAAAGGCTTTTAACAGCCAGTTCTACGTCCTTGTAGGCAAGATGTGTTTGCTTGCGTGAGATCCTCTCAATCAATTCAGACTTCATCATTGACTTTTCTAGTGATTCATCAGTCATTTCTACTTGAAACCTTCCTCGATTAACTGTCTTCTATTACTTTATTTGTAGCAGCAAAAATTACTTTTTGCTAGCATCCATCTGTTCTTTAAGTAAATCACCTAAAGTAGTTGATGCCGTTTCTTGCGAGTTAGAGTAATCTTTCATCGCTTCAGATTCATCTTCATAATCTTTAGCTTTAACTGAAAGGTTAAGAGCACGGCTCTTACGATCAACACCCATCAACTTGGCTTCAACGACGTCACCTACTTTCAATACCGTGCTAGCATCTTCAACACGATCACGTGAAAGCTCAGAAGCACGTAATGTACCCTCTACACCATCACCCAGATCAATGATTGCGGCTTTAGCATCAACAGATACAACAGTGCCTTTAACGATAGCGCCTTTTTTGTATTCTGCCATAAAAGTTGAAACAGGATCCTGTTCCATCTGCTTGATGCCTAAAGAAATACGCTCACGCTCAGGGTCAATTGAAAGCACTACTGCTTCAATGGTATCACCTTTCTTATAATCACGAATGGCTTCTACACCTTCAACATCCCAGGACACATCGGACATATGAACCAAACCATCGATATCGCCATTCAGGCCAACAAATACGCCGAAATCGGTGATTGATTTGATAACACCGGTTACTTTATCGCCCTTATTATGGGTGGCAGAGAACTCATCCCATGGATTAGTCTTACACTGTTTCATACCCAGAGATATACGACGACGCTCAGGATCGATGTCCAGAATAGTGACTTCAACTTCATCACCCAATGTGACTACATTACCAGGGCTAACGTTCTTATTAGTCCAGTCCATTTCAGAAACGTGAACCAGACCTTCAACGCCATCTTCAATTTCAACAAAACAACCGTAATCAGTAATATTGCTAACTTTACCAAACAGACGTGAGCCTTCAGGGTAACGACGAGCGATTTCAGCCCATGGATCCTGACCTAGTTGTTTCAGACCCAGAGATACGCGAGTTTTCTCCTTGTCATATTTAAGTACAACCACTTCGATTTCATCACCCACTTCAACAATTTCTGATGGATGACGAACACGTTTCCAGGCCATATCAGTAATATGCAACAGACCATCGATACCACCCAGATCCAGAAATGCGCCGTAATCGGTAAGATTCTTAACAACACCCTTAATGGTCTTGCCTTCTTCGATACTTTCAAGCAACTGTTCGCGCTCAGCACTATATTCGTTTTCAACAACAGCACGACGAGAAACCACAACGTTATTACGTTTCTGATCCAGCTTGATGACTTTAAATTCAAGCTCTTTACCTTCGAGGTAAGAAGTGTCTCTAACAGGTCGTACATCAACCAGTGAGCCAGGCAGGAAGGCACGAATATCGCCCATTTCAACAGTAAAGCCACCTTTGACTCTTCCTGTAATCGTACCCAGAATAATTTCTCCAGCTTCAAATGAGCTTTCCAGCGATGTCCATGCTCTAGCACGTTTAGCTTTCTCACGAGACAGGCGCGTTTCACCAAAACCATCTTCTACGGCTTCTAAAACGACTTCCACATCATCGCCAACAGCTACTTCCAGCTCGCCAGCGAGATTATAAAATTGACTTTCAGGGATAACACCCTCGGATTTCAGCCCAGCAGAAACGGTCACATAACCATCATAGATTTCTACAACAGTGCCCATCACAACGGTACCCGCTGTCATTTCAGTGTGGGCTAGGCTTTCTTCAAATAATTCGGCAAAATTTTCAGACATAATATTAGGTTTTATGCATATCTACCGTATAAAACTTGATGATAGATACACTAGGTTATAGTTAAACAAATGACCTGTGGAATGATCCCAGGTCTCCAATTTCAAACTACCTGCTAAAAACGCTGTTCAACGAGCTGCATGACCTTACTGCACACCTGACCGATATCCAGATTAGTGGTATCGATAATGATGGCATCGTCGGCAGCTAACAGCGGTGAAGCTAATCGTGTTGAATCTCTTTCGTCGCGTTCTATGAGCTCGGCGGTAAGCTGCGAGAGATTAGCATCTATGCCCTTTTCTTTCAACTGCTTATAGCGTCTTTTCGCACGTTCTTGGGCACTGGCTGTGAGAAAGATTTTTAGCCCTGCATCGGGGAATACGGTTGTCCCCATGTCACGGCCATCAGCCACCAAACCGGGAACTTTTGCAAAAGCTCTTTGCTTATCGAGCAGAGCCTGACGTACTTCGGGAATGGCGGCGATTTTCGAAGCCAGCACACCAGTCGCCTCGGTGCGAATTACCTCAGAGACATTTTCTCCGCGTAAATAAATACCCAGCGCATCCCCTGATGTCACATACTCTATTTGCATATCCCTTGCCAAATCAGCAAGTTGCGAGACATTATCAAGATCAGTATTGTCGCCGGCGCTCAATGCTAACAGTCGATACAGCGAACCACTATCAAGGATATGCCAGCCGAGTTTTTTTGCCACTAACAGGCAAACTGTGCCTTTGCCTACTCCACTGGGGCCATCTAATGTTAATACTGGAATATTGGCACTCATCAGATATCAGCCTTTTAACTCAATGCTTAAACCTGCTTTCGAAGCCAGCTCAACAAAGTCAGGGAAAGAAGTGCTGACGTTGTCACAGTCTTCAATTTCGATATTTCCTGTAGCACACAGAGCCGCCATGGAAAAAGCCATGGCTATACGGTGGTCATCATGACTATAAACCGTACCAGACTGAATCTCACCACCCTGAATAATCATGCCGTCATTTGTTGCCTGTGCATCCACACCCAAAGCCTGTAGTCCTTCGGCCATCACCTGAATACGATCACATTCCTTAACGCGCAATTCTTCTGCACCAGTAATGATGGTTTCACCTTCAGCACAGGCAGCCGCTACAAATATCACTGGAAATTCATCAATTGCCAGCGGTACCAGATGCTCTGGAATGATCACACCTTTTAATTGTGCACTTCTGACCCGGATATCCGCCACTGGCTCGCCACCCGCTTCACGTTGATTGAGTAATTCGATATTCGCCCCCATCAACTTCAGAATGTCAATCACACCAGTTCGGGTAGGATTAATACCGACGTGCTCCAGCGTAATATCTGAACCCTGAGCAATACTGGCTCCGACCATAAAAAAGGCTGAAGACGAAATATCTGCAGGCACATCAATATCACAGGCTTTGAGCCGAGCAGGGCCTTCAAGACACATAGTCGAACCTTTCACCTCTACAGGCACACCAAAAGCCGTTAACATTCTTTCAGTATGGTCACGCGTTGGCGCCGGCTCAGTCACACAGGTTTTACCTTCAGCATAAAGCCCGGCCAGCAAGCAGCAGGACTTCACCTGCGCACTGGCCATTGGCATCTGATAGTCGATACCATGTAATTTATTACCGCCAAATATTTTCAGGGGCGGGCGTCCTTCAGCTGCCGTTTTTACGACCGCACCCATTTCGGTTAATGGATTAGTCACACGCGCCATAGGACGCTTTGACAATGAAGCATCACCCTTGAGCTCAACATCGAACGGCAGCCCCGCAAACAGGCCTGCCAGTAAACGCATGGACGTGCCGGAATTACCGACATCAAGTGCATGTGCAGGTTTTTTTAGCCCCTGCATACCCACGCCATGTACAACAACCCTGCCATTTTCCGGGCCTTCAATTTCAACACCCATGGCACGAAACGCACGCAGGGTATTAAGACTGTCTTCACCTTCAAGAAAGCCGCTTATGTGACTGGTGCCTTCAGCAATCGCACCAAACATAATAGAGCGATGTGAAATTGATTTATCGCCAGGAACACGAATATTCCCTTTTAATGCACCACCATTTTTTACTGTAAATTTCATCAATGATTTCCAGAAGCCTTTGGACTACAAGTCACGACTTAACTATTGATTGTTAAATTGATCGCGCGCCCGCTTGGCACGCGCAAAAATATTCATCAGCGCTTCACCATCACTGTCCTGCAAAGCACTACTAATTGTTTTAAGTTGTTCTTCGTATTTTTTTATCATGCGCAAAATATCTTCACGATTACTCAAACAGATATCGCGCCACATCACCGGATCACTGGAGGCAATGCGGGTAAAGTCGCGAAAGCCACCCGCAGCAAAACGAAAAATCTCATCAACTTCTTTAAGATTATTCAGGCAATCAACCAGACCGAAAGCCAGAATATGCGGCAAATGACTGGTACCGGCCAGCACCATGTCATGATGCTCCGCTGACATTGACTCAACTTCTGCGCCCGACGCCTGCCACATCTCAGTGATTAATTTCAGCGCATCGCTATCGGTTTTTTCCGTCGGCGTGAGAATAACTTTACGATTTTTATAAAGATCAACCAGCGCTGCTGTTACACCACTTTTTTCTGTGCCCGAAATGGGATGCCCGGCAACAAAGCGATTCACCTTATTACCAAACGCCGCCTCAGCATCCCTGATCACGCTTTGTTTAGCACTGCCAGCATCAGTGACCACCGCGGTTGCAGGCAAGGCAGGCGCAATCTGTTCGAAAACACTTTTCATTGCGCTCAGGGGCACAGCAACTACAACAATATCAGCGTCTTTTACTGCCAGTGAAAAATCAGTCTCGTAGTGATCGATAACGCCCAGCTCAATCGCTTTCCTGAGGGTTTCCTCGGTGCGACCTGCGCCAATAATACGCTGGCAAAAACCAGCCTGCTTTAAAGCCAGCGCCAGCGAGCCACCAATCAGCCCTGTGCCAATAATACAAACGGTCTGCACTTTGGTCGTCACGCTAGTACCTCAGTCAAGGCACGAATAAAGCGCTGGTTCTGCGCTTCGGTGCCGATACTAATGCGCAAAAATTCTGGCATATTATAGTTAGCCACGGGCCGGACAATTACACCTTTTTTCAACAGCGCCTGATAAATCGGCTGCGCATCCTGATGAAGATTGACCGTAATAAAGTTAGCCATCGTCGGCAAATAATCCAGCCCCAGTTCTGTAAACGATGTTTGCAAATAGGCTTTGCCCAGATTATTTACCAATACACTTTTTTGAATATGTTCATCATCATCCAGTGCAGCCAGTGCTGCCACCTGCGCCAGTAAACTGGTGTTAAAAGGTTGCCTGACACGATTTAACAAATCCGCAATGTCAGGGCTGGATAGCGCGTAACCAATACGCAGCCCTGCCAGGGCGTAGATCTTGGAGAAAGTGCCGGTAATAACCAGGTTCGGGTAAGCTGCCAGCCATTCATTCACTTCAAATTGAAATGAATCATCCATGTATTCGTTATAAGCCATATCCAGCACAACCACGACGTCATCGGGCATGCCATCAAGTATCTGTTTCAGCATCTGGACCGATAGGCAGGTCCCGGTCGGGTTATTAGGGTTGGCGATAAACACAACGCGCGTTTTTTCATCCACGCTCGAAAGCAATGTTTCAGGGTTATGCCCTAACGGCATAGTCTCATGATCAAGTGGAAATGCTTTGGCCACATTCGCGGTTGCGCCGACGGCCTGAGTCGCAATAGGATAAACGGCGAAAGCATATTCGGAAAAGACTGCCGAGATATCAGGCCCTAAAAAAGCATGCGCCACCAGCTCGAGCACATCATTGGAGCCATTGCCCAAAGTCACGCAGGCTCGCTCAATCTGAAATTTTTCAGCAATACGCGCGCGCAGTTTAAAACCGCCGCCATCAGGATAAAAATTCACCGACTCACAATGCGCACGAATGGCATCAACCGCTTTTGCACTGGGCCCTAAAGGATTTTCATTGGAAGCCAGTTTGATCGAGTTGGTGATACCCAGCTCGCGCTCCAGCTCATCGATGGGTTTTCCCGGCAGATAAGGTTTTAGCTGTTGAACACCCTTAGTCGCCAGCGATTGGAAGGACTTACTCATAGCGCTTACAAATGGTTATTGATTATTAAAAGTTTAGATGACTGCTTTTGGGTAGGCGCCCAGAACTGTGACCATCGCACTTGCCTGTCCAATCTCGGCAATGGCCTCCCGTACATTTTCATCGTCGCGATGTCCATCAATATCCATGAAGAACACGTACTCCCAGACACCCTTACGCGATGGCCTGGATTCGATATTGCTCATACTGATATTACGTTTTGCCAGCGGCTGCAGCAAACCAAACAGCGAGCCCGGACGATTATGCGCAAACACCAGCAAGCTGGTGCGGTCATTACCACTCGGCGGCGACTGGTGTTTACCGATAACAACAAAACGTGTCGTATTATCCGGTTCATCTTCGATATCTGCCTTTAGCACAGGCACGTGATAAAGCTCTGAAGCCTGAATGCCTGCGATTGCCGCGGAATGCTCGTGCTCATGGGCTACCTGTACGGCTTCGGCATTGCTATTGGTCGCAATGCGCTGGGCGTTCGGTAAATACTTATCCAGCCACAAACGGCATTGCGCAAAAGATTGCTGATGTGAATAAACACGCTCGATTCTGGTTAATTCAGTTTCAAGCGACAAAAGATTGTGACGAATTCTTAACTCAACTTCACCGCTAATGGAGAGTGACGAGCGCATCAGCAAATCCAGGGTATGGTTAATCATACCTTCGGTCGAATTCTCGATTGGCACCACGCCAAAGTCAGCGCCATCAGCCTCGACCAGTCGGAACACTTCTTCGATACTGTCTACCGATTCTTTTTCAAAAAAATTACCAAAATGTTTGAGCGCAGCTGAATGCGTATAAGTTCCTTCCGGGCCAAGAAAGGCAATCTTTAATGGTTTCTCGAGCGCCAGACAGGCAGCCATGATCTCGCGAAAAATGCCCGCCATCGAGTTATCGCTAAGTGGACCTTTATTTCTATCTTTAACAGCCTGCAGAACCTGAGCTTCACGTTCGGGGCGATAAAAATGAACTGTATCACCCTGCTGTTTTTTAATTTCAGCCACTTTTGCGGCACACTCTGCACGTTCAGCCACTAACTGCTGTATCGACATATCAATCGTATCAATACGTGCACGAATATCAGCTAGTGGGTCTTTTTCACTCATAGAAATAAATTAAATCAACCGTGCGTTGAGCACACCATCAATTTTAACAATTTGATCAAGCACTACATCAGCAATGGTCGACTCCAGATCAATGAGCGTATAGGCCAGACCATTTTTAGATTCATTAGCCATATGCAGAATATTTGCGCCAGCTTCACCCAGAACCTGAGAAATCTTACTAACCATACCGGGCATATTTTTATTTGCTATAGCCAGACGTATATTTCCTACTCTAGGTAATTTTATATCAGGAAAATTGACGGAATTTTTTATATTGCCATTTTCCATAAAATCTTTGATCTGATCAGCCACCATGATCGCACAGTTTTCTTCCGCTTCAGCCGTGGAAGCGCCCAAATGAGGCAAAGTAATAACCCGATCATTACCTTTCAGTTTTTCAGCAGGAAAATCCGAAACGTAAGCGCGAATTTTTCCGCTATTGATTGCTGCTAACACTGCATCATCATCGACGATGCCGTCACGGGCAAAATTCAAAATCACAGAACCATCTTTCATGCTGGCAATGCGTTCTGCATTCAATAGATTTTTGGTCGCTTCGATCAATGGCACGTGAAAGGTGACGAAATCAGCCTGCTGAACCAGCTCGTCCACACTGGACATTTCCTTCACCTCGGACGACAGTTTCCAGGCGCTTTTTATGGTGATGGTCGGATCAAAACCAACAACGCGCATACCTAGAGCTACTGCGGCATTGGCTACCTGCACACCGATTGCACCCAGACCAATCACACCAAGAGTGCGACCGGGTAACTCAAAACCCACGTATTTTTTCTTGCCGTCTTCGACTGCCTTACTCTGTTCTTCAGCCGTGCCAGTCACATTCGCCGCATATTGCCATGCATGAACAATATTACGACACGCCAGCAACATTCCTACAATCACCAGTTCTTTTACCGCATTTGCGTTAGCACCTGGAGCATTAAAAACAACAACACCATTTTCGCTCATTCGATCAACCGGTACATTGTTGGTGCCGGCACCGGCACGACCAACAGCTTTCAGACTTGCCGGTATTTCCATATCGTGTAGTTTCGCAGAGCGCAGAATAATTGCATCAGGGTTATTATGATCCGCACTAATATTGTAGGCATCTTTCGGCAGGCGACTAAGCCCTTTATCGGAAATATTATTGTATGTTTTTACATTTATCATAATTATAAATTTGGTCAGGTGTTAATTACTTATGCGTTGTTTTTCTCAAAGTCAGCCATAAAATCTATCAGTGCATCAACACCTTCAACGGGCATTGCGTTATATATGCTGGCACGCATGCCACCCACTGAACGATGCCCTTTTAAAGCTACCAGTTTATGCTTAGCCGCTTCTTCAAGGAATTTAGCATCGAGCTCAGCATTAGCCAATACAAACGGCACATTCATCCATGAACGACAGTTTTTATCAACCGGGCTCGAATATAAACTCGATGAATCAATTGCGGCATAAAGTTTCTCAGATTTTTTCTGGTTGATAGCTTCCATCGCTGACAAACCACCATTATTCAGCAGTCTTTCAAACACTAAACCAGACAGATACCAGCTATAAGTTGGCGGCGTGTTGTACATGGAGTCGTTATCGGAATGCGTTTTGTAATCAAGCATAACAGGCATATTTGGCATCGCCTTGCCCAGCAGGTCTTCGCGAATGATGACAATAGTCAAACCGGCAGGGCCGATATTTTTTTGCGCACCGGCATAGATCAATCCGAATTTAGATACATCAATCTGACGAGATAAGATTGTCGATGACATATCAGCAACCAGAGGTACATTTCCGGTATCGGGAATATAAGGAAACTCGACTCCCACGATGGTCTCGTTAGGCGTGTAATGAACATAGGCTGCATCAGGATTAAATTTCAAATCTGCTTCAGCGGGTACTGTTGTAAATTTACTGGCAGCAGTATCTGCCACAATGTTCACGTTGCAGTATTTTTTTGCTTCAGCAATGGCTTTCTTGGACCATTGTCCGGTTAACAGATAATCTGCACTGGTTTTATCACCCAGCAGATTGATCGGCACCATCGCGAACTGGCTGCTGGCACCGCCTTGCAGGAATAAAACTTTGTAATTATTCGGTATTACCATTAATTTACGCAGATCAGCTTCAGCCTTTGCTGCAATCGACATATATTCTTTACCGCGATGACTCATTTCCATCACTGACATGCCGGAACCATTCCAGTCCAGCATTTCATCACGAGCGCGTTCTAGCACTTCTATTGGCAATATGGCGGGGCCGGCACTGAAATTAAATACTCTGTTCATTTTATTTTTTATTAATAGTTAATTGTAAGGATAGGTTTATTTTTTATATCTAAACTTTGAAAAAACGACTATTCGCTATCTTCATTAGCTCCATCTGGCACGGCTTCATCTTCGACACCAACATCACAAGACAAAGCATCAATTTTCTCGATTTCAACCAGTTTTTCGCCGTTCGTCAATCGAATCAAACGTACACCCTGGGTGTTTCGCCCCATTTCGCTGACATCATCAACAGCAATTCGTACCAGTGTTCCGTTATTAGTTATCATCATGATTTCATCATCTGGTTTCACTTGTACAGCACCGACGATTTCACCATTGCGTTCATTGGTTTTGATTGAAATAACACCCTGACCACCTCGACCCTTTAACGGGTAATCAGTAACAGCTGTGCGCTTACCGAAACCATTCTCAGTTGATGTCAGGATTGAACCTTCTTCATCAATTAAAATCATGCTAATAATACGTTGCTCTGCGGCTAATTTCATACCACGTACACCAGCAGCGGTTCTACCCATAGTGCGAACATCAGTTTCCGAGAAGCGAATAGATTTACCCGCATTGGATAGCAACATAATATGATTAGAACCATTAGTAATCACTACATCGACCAGAACATCATCATTTCTTAGATCGACTGCAATAATGCCTGAAGTTCTTGGTCGCGAGAAATTCGACAAAGCTGTTTTCTTAACCGTGCCCGAACTGGTAGCCATAAAGACAAAACTGTTCTCATCGTATTCACGAATCGGCAATACTGCATTGATTCGTTCACCGTCTTCGAGTGGCAGCAAATTCACGATAGGCTTACCGCGTGAGCCACGACCTGCCATCGGTAACTGATAGACTTTTAACCAGTAGACTTTGCCGCGGCTGGAAAAGCACAACAAGGTATCGTGTGTATTGGCGACGAACAACTTGTCGATAAAATCTTCTTCTTTCATGCTGGTTGCCGATTTACCACGACCACCACGGCGCTGGGTATTGTAGACATCCATGGCCTGACACTTGGCATAACCTTCATGCGAGAAGGTCACCACCACATCTTCCTCGGTGATCAGGTCTTCCATGGTGAGGTCCAGCTGACTCTCGATAATTTCGGTACGGCGGGCATCACCGTAATTTTCGCGGATTTCATTGAGCTCGTCACGAATCACCTGCAGGAGGCGGTCGGGGTTCGACAGGATATCCAGCAGGTTCTTGATAGTTTCGAGTATTTCCTTGAATTCGCTAACAATTTTATCCTGTTCGAGACCGGTAAGACGATGCAGGCGAAGTTCAAGAATAGCCTGTGCCTGTGCCTCTGAAAGATGATAACCATCTTCCTTCAGGCCAAACCGGGGGTCGAGCTGATCCGGGCGCGATGAATCAGCACCTGCACGGCTCACCATGTCGGTGACCATGCCAGGCTCCCAGATTCTGTTTATCAGGGCAATTTTGGCATCGGCAGGGCTGGCTGATTGCTTGATCAGCGCAATCACTTCGTCGATATTGGCCAGCGCTACTGCCAGGCCTTCCAAAATGTGTGCACGTTCACGGGCCTTGCGTAATTCGTAAATAGTACGACGTGTTACTACTTCGCGACGGTGGCGGATAAAGGCTTCAATAATCTGCTTGAGGTTCAGTAGCTGAGGCTGGCCATCGACCAGCGCCACCATATTGATACCAAACACGCACTGCATGGAGGTCAGCTGGAACAGGTTATTCAGCACCACTTCACCGACTTCACCGCGGCGAAGCTCGATAACAATGCGCATACCGTCTTTATCGGATTCATCGCGCAACTCAGTAATACCCTCAATGCGTTTTTCCTTGACCAGTTCAGCGATGCGCTCAATCAGGCGCGCCTTGTTAACCTGATAAGGAATTTCACTGACAATAATGCTTTGCCGGCCTGATTTCTTGCTCTCTACAATCTCTGCGCGTGAGCGCATAACCATACGACCACGACCCGTTTTATAAGCCTCACGAATACCTTTAGTGCCATTGATCAGACCAGCGGTTGGCAGATCCGGCGCCGGCAAATATTGCATTAAAGCATCGATATCCAGAGCGGGATCATCAATCAGCGCCAGACAGGCATTGATCACTTCGGTCAGGTTATGCGGCGGAATATTCGTCGCCATGCCTACAGCAATGCCGGAAGAGCCATTCACCAGCATATTGGGAACGCGCGTCGGCAGTACATTAGGTTCGGTCTCAGAACCGTCATAGTTCTCGGTGAAATCGACAGTTTCCTTGTCCAGATCAGCCAGCAACTCGTGGGCAATCTTCGACATACGGACTTCGGTATAACGCATTGCCGCGGGTGAATCACCATCCACCGAACCAAAGTTACCCTGGCCATCGACCAGCATGTACCGCAAAGAGAAAGGCTGCGCCATGCGTACGATGGTGTCATAGACAGCGGTATCACCATGTGGATGGTATTTACCAATCACATCACCGACGACACGGGCTGATTTTTTATAGGGCTTATTCCAGTCATTACCGAGAACGCGCATCGCATAAAGCACTCTTCGATGCACCGGTTTCAGGCCATCACGCACATCCGGCAGCGCACGACCAACAATAACGCTCATTGCATAGTCCAGATAGGACTGCTGCATTTCGTCTTCGATATTTACCGGGGAAATTTCTTTTGCAAATTCAGACATTTAGAAAGAGTAACCAGAGTTTTAAATTCGTTTTAAAAGCGTGTTCATAAAGCGGGAATGTTAACACAGATAGTTAGCTCACTGCACTGTTATGGACAATAAAAGCCGATGAATTAACTCAAAAACAACCAGTACAAAAATACCTAAATATTCTCACTGAAATCATCACTTATCTGCGCTGATTATTTAGGCTCACAGACCGTTGCCTCACTAAATTCATGCCCCAGATGCAGACAATATCCCAGCCACTTATAAAGAAAACGATTTAGACGCCATTTAAGCTTAAGCGCGGTTGCCGGCAGATGATCAAGACGTTGCCGCCCATGTTTGAGATGGCCCGCCAGAACCTCTACCAGACAGGCATCATGATAAATACGCAGCTTTATATCCGGCTCAGCCATCTCCCGTTGATTCTCAAAAAAATAATAGGTCATGCGCACGGTGGTAGTAAATTTGCTACGTTCAACCACATGTAGATGCAAATCCAGACACCCGGGCACGACCGATATAGCATGATCAGTAATCGCATCGAGATCACCTACCAGCCTCTTAAAACGAAGATAGTTATTTTCATACAGATCCATCAGGCTGACATAGCCACGTGGCGACACCTCTGCACAGCCGTATCCATCGCGGGCGACCAGCAAAGAGCCAATCAATGATGAGTTATCATTCATAAAGTACTGCCGTGATAAAAACACCAAAAGCTACTGATTAGCCTGCTCGCGTCTATTTTGTTCGATGATTTCTGCATTGCGATAGTATAATATAGCGCCCCATCCTAATTAGAACTATATTGAATCCCTATGGCACGTACAGACTCATTACCCGAAGCTCAAGGCATTAACAAACTTATTCGCAAACTTCGTTATCACGAAGCATCCAGACAATGGTTTGCGGTTTTATTCGTCTTACTGGTCAGCCTTCTGGGTGAACCCCAACCGATACCGCTGTATGTAGGCGCATTTATTGCGGCGATAGGTACCTTGATACGACTGTGGGCTTCTGGCCATGTCATGAAAAACAAAGAACTGGCCACAGATGGTCCCTATGCCTTTGTTAGACACCCTCTTTACGTTGGCAACATTTTACTGCTGGTTGGCTTCTCCATGGCCTCGTCATTATGGTGGTCTTACTTATTAATGTTTGCACTACTACTTTTTTATTACCCTCCCACTATTGCTTACGAAGACAATAAACTGCACAATTTTTTTGGTGAATCATGGGAAGAGTGGAGCAAAGCCACACATGCCCTGATCCCGTCTTTCCCTCACCGTTCGGCTGACCGTGACCAGACCAGCAGCTGGTCATTCAAGAAGAGTCTTGTTCAAAATGGTGAGCCTGTAATTGTCATCTACCTCATCGGCTGCCTGTATATTCTATATAGCCATTAAGATAGTTTTCTTTGACAATGCTTAAAGACCTGGATCAATCTAAGCTAAAACAATGGATTGAAGACAGCTTAAACAACAATACAAACATACTGGCTGCAGGTTATCAGGGGAAGACACTACTCTACAGTTGCAACGATCAAAAGCTGGTAATAAAAATTCCACATGGACGGGGATTTATTAAATATTTACATACCCGCATGCTTCAACACGAAGCACGTGTTTATCAGCAGCTACAACACATGAAAGGCATTCCCGCCTGTTACGGCCTGATCGACAACCGATACCTGGTGCTGGAGTTTATTCAGGGTGACCCGATTCGAATCAAACGCCCAATCAACCATGATCTATATTTTAAGATGCTTTTTAACCTGATTGGGCAGATGCATCAAAACGGTGTAGCACACATGGATTTGAAGAAAAAAGACAATCTTCTGGTAACTCACCACGACGAACCCTGCATTCTTGATTTTGGCGCTGCCATCATCAGGAAAAAAGGCCTACACCCAGTCAACCACTTTTTATATCGAGTAGCCATACGTTTTGATTACAATGCCTGGGTAAAGCATAAATATCACAACGACATGCACAACATGGGCGAAGAAGATAAAATTTATTATCAGCGTACTTATATTGAGAAAATCGCTAAAAATTTAAAAAAAATATTTCGCCTGTAATTCAGAACAAATTACTTCGACACTAAATTACACTTGGATCGGTTACGTTAAAAGAACATCCGCCTGATCTGAAAAAAGTTTCAATCTTGATCTAAGCTGACTATGCATGCCAGCATCAATGGAATCTGGAAAGATAGCAAGACTGTGAGTAGCACCCGTTTCTCTGTTCGAAAAAATCAGCAACATCAGCATATCGGAAACATAACTTTTTCCAGACAGTTGAAAATCATGGTAATCGCAATTTCCAATACTTAACTCGGCCTGATTATCTGACTTCAAATAAAAACAGTGTTTATTTTTCAGATCAGACAAGCATCGCTTAAAACTAATCAGGACAAACAAAACAAGAAGAATTTTAAGAACAGAACTGATCATTCCGGAATCAGTTACCAGCAAAACTGATAGCACTGAAAAAATATGCGTCACAACAAAAAAATACAGCTTTAAAGTTGATGACTGAATATCAATGAACAAAGGAAGTGGATCCGTCATATAACACCAACGACGATCACCTATTTCTTAACACCATAAGTTGCCAGATGATTTAGCTGACGAATATAATCGATGAGATCACCTTCAGCCTCGGATCTGCTTTCAAAAGGACCTTTTTCTTCGCCCTCACGAGTTGTATAAAACCATTGGCCATTCATTTGCACAAATCGATCCATCTGGAAAAATGTTTTGGGCTTATCACCATCTGATTTTCTTGCCAAGTTCGTATCCTCTAGCATTAATTTTGTAATTTAAATTTTTCGTGACAGGCATTTTTTATTCTAGCGGCTAAATTTGAAATCGTAGCATCTGGGGATTGTGTTTTTCCCAACAATAAGTCCAGCAAAAACTGATCCTGATAATCCAGCATGGTTGAAAACAATATTGTGTCTTCTTTAGTCAGAGAATTATATTCAGCTTCAACAAAAGTATTTAACAATAAATCAAGCTCTAACATGCCACGTCGGCAGCGCCAGTATAGCTGTGATGCACTGATATGGGCTAGTTGACTCATAAAGAATTCTTCACCATTTTCTTCTTGATATTGCCAATCGCTCTGGTTGGGTTCAGGCCCTTGGGGCAAACCTGCACGCAATTCATGATGGTATGACAACGGAACATCTTGAATGGCCCTTCCAGATTTTCCAGACGTTCTTCCATTGCCTGATCACGACTATCTTCGATAAAACGTGATGCCTGTAACAAGGCCGCAGGGCCGAGGAATTTATCCGGGTTCCACCAGAAAGAAGGGCATGATGTTGAGCAACAGGCGCAGAGAATGCACTCGTACAAACCATCCAGCTTTTCACGCTGCTCAGGTGTCTGCGGCAGCTCAACTTCGGGCATAGGGTCTTTGACAATCAGGTACGGTTTGACCGCGCGATATTGCTGATAGAACTGCTCCATATCAACAATCAGGTCACGTACCACCGGCAAGCCAGGCAGAGGTCTTATTTCCACCGGCTCCTTAAGCTCATTCAACGGTGTGACACAGGCGAGACCATTAACGCCATTGATATTCATGCTATCCGAACCACAAACACCCTCTCCACATGAACGTCTGAAGCTCAACGTTTCATCCTGCTCCTTTAGTTTCAGCAATGCCGCCAGCAACATCATTCCGGGCTCGATGTCCTTCAGCTCATAATTCTGAGTGTAAGGTTTGGCATCAACATCAGGGTTATAGCGATAAATATTAAAACGCATGGTTTTCCCCTAATACACTCTTGGTCTGGGTGGAAAGCTATCGACACTCACTGGTTTCGTACGTACCGGTTTGTAATCAAGACCATTTTCAAATGAATACAAAGTATGACGCATCCAGTTTATGTCATCTCGCTCGGGATAATCTATACGCGAATGTGCGCCACGACTCTCAGTGCGGGCATACGCTGAATGCATGGTGGCAAGACCACAGGCCATCAAATTCTCAAGCTCCAGTGCCTCGACTCTGGCGGTATTAAAGATATCGCTATGATCAGTAATGCTGGCTTCTTTCATACGCTCAGCCAGTTGCTCAATTTTCTGCACACCCTCTTTTAAAACTTCCTCATTTCTAAACACACCACAGTGTTCTTCCATCACCTTCTTCAATTCATCGCGTAGAACGCTTACTGGCTCACCCGTTTTATTTGAATTTTTACCCCAACGTTCAAAACGTTGCATAGCTTTTTCTACACAACTTTCATCCATCGAGCGATGGTAACGATTCTCCGCCAGATAACCAATAATATGATTCGCTGCCGCCCGGCCAAATACCAGAATATCGAGCAGAGAGTTTCCACCCAGACGGTTGGCACCATGAACAGAAACGCAGGCACACTCACCCGCCGCATACAGACCTTCAATAGCTTCTTCCGGCGTGTCTTTAACCGGCATAACTACCTGTCCATTTCGATTAGTCGGAATACCACCCATGGTGTAATGAGCCGTCGGAAAAACAGGGATTGGCGCTTCCGCCGGATCAATACCCAGAAAAGTCATACAAGTTTGCCGGATGCCGGGCAACCGCATTTGAATAACCTCTTCGCCTAAATGATCAAGCTTCAACATAACGTGGTCTTTATTAACACCGCAACCACGACCTTCACGGATTTCGGTGGCGATGGCCCGACTGACCACATCGCGGCTGGCCAGGTCTTTTGCCTTGGGCGCGTATCGTTCCATCATGCGCTCACCTTCACCATTGACTAGATAACCGCCTTCACCTCGGGCCCCTTCGGTAATTAACATGCCACGACCGGCAATGCCGGTCGGATGGAACTGGAAAAATTCCATATCCTGCAAGGGTATGCCAGCACGTAAAGCCATGCCCAGACCATCACCAGTATTAATCAGTGCATTGGTCGTCGTTTTGTATAGCTGGCCTGCACCACCGGTCGCCAGTAAAGTCGTTTTCGCTTCAATGATGATAGGTTTACCATCCTGAATGTTAAACACCAGAGCACCTAACACATGTCCTTCATCATCTTTCAGTAAATCAACCGAAAAATATTCATCGAAGAAATGCGTTTTGGCGCGAATATTCTGCTGATAAAGACTATGCAAAATGGCATGACCGGTTCGGTCGGCGGCGGCACAGGTTCGCGCTGCCTGATCGCCACCAAAATTCTGGCTTTGCCCGCCAAAGGGGCGCTGATAAATATTGCCGTTATCTAACCGAGAAAATGGCACACCAAAATGTTCCAGCTCATAAACCGCTTTCGGCGCTGCCCGGCACATATATTCAATCGCATCCTGATCACCCAGATAATCACTACCCTTAATAGTATCGAACATGTGCCAGTGCCAGTTATCGGGTAAGACATTACCGAGTGCGGCATTCATACCGCCTTGCGCAGCGACAGTATGTGAACGCGTAGGAAATACTTTAGAAACAACTGCAACACTGGCATCGGCATCAGACAGTTTCAAGGCCGCACGTAGGCCACCACCACCTGCACCAATAATCAGGGTATCGAACTTCCTTCTTTGAATCGCCGCCATGCTTATCCAACCATCGAAAATAATAAAATACGAATTACCCACAGGCCGCAGCCGACCAATACACCTACAATCATCGCCAGAAAAAACATGCGTAACATAATGTTGTGAATATAATCCAGAATCACATCACGCATACCGACCCATGCATGGAACAAAACCGCGACTACAAACAGTCCAAATGTAATGGAATTGAACGGATGAAACAGCCAGTCACGCCAGTGCTCATAACTGACTACATCAATATTGATGCTGCAATAAAATGAGTAGAATAAAAACAAAGTGATATAGACAGCACTAACACGCTGAACAACCCAGGGCTTTAAACCTTCCAGAATATAAAGACTCATAACAACATCCCTATCAATGCAACAATGACCACACTGGCAGTTAGCAACATAACCAGCCATGCCGCCATACTGGCGGGTTTTTTCTCGATGCCAATGTCTGCATCAATCAGCAGAAAGCGGATGCCTGCAAACAAATGATGCGCCAGCGCCCATATAAACAAAATTTGCACGACAACCAGCACAGGGTGCTGAAGAATAGAAACAGCCTGCTCAAAACTCTCACCAGATTGCACCGATAAATCTAGAAGATAGACAATAAAAGGCATGGCCAGAAACATTAAAACACCTGAGCCCCGATGAGCCAGAGAAACCACGCCAGCAATTGGTAAACGAATCTTGAATAAATTCAGATAAACTGGGCGCCTACCTTTGGATGTGGCTTTTTCCATAAACATCACCTTGAACAGATATTTTTATAATTATAAGGACTATCATAGACCAGTCGGCTTCTGATTCACAGTCGATACAAAACTGAATTAAGACAACATCAGCCTATACCCCTGTAATCTATATTATGATTCGATCATATAGATTGACTAAACTAGGCATAAATACAAAGTAATCATTCAACAATGAGATAACGCTGATGAAAATCGAATGGGAAAAATTTTTAATAGATGCCGGCGCTGAATTTAACAATGACAAGGTCGAGTCCTTTGGCAATCCTTCGCAGGAACGCAGCATCATTCATACCGGCGACACCCTATGCGACCTGTCACATTACGGCCTGATCTCGGCCTGCGGCGCAGATGCAGTTGCATTTCTTCAGGGCCAGTTCACCAACGATGTCGCCCAGGTTAACGAAACCCACAGCCAGCTCAGCAGTTACTGCAACCCCAAAGGCCGCATGCTGGCCAATTTCAGGATCTTCAAGCGCGATGAAACACTCTACCTGTCGCTACCCTATTCATTACTCGAAGCCGTATTAAACCGACTACGCATGTATGTAATGCGGTCAAAAGTCACCCTGGAAGATGCTAGCGATGCACTAGTACGCTTCGGCCTGAATGGCCCAAAAGCCGATAACCAGTTAAAAGCCATTGCCGGCCTGACCCCCGAGAACGTTAATGACACCATTCATCATAATGGCTACACCATTATTCGTGTGCACGGCACCGACCCGCGTTATGAAATCTATGGTGAACTGAATGCAGCCACACAACTGTGGCAGTCACTGGACGTCAATGCCACCGCCGTCGGCTCGCACATCTGGGAACTACTGAACATTCAGTCAGGCATCCCGGTGATTACCGCCAGCACCTATGAATCATTCGTACCGCAAATGGCCAACATGTCATTAATTGGCGCGATCAATTTCAAGAAGGGCTGCTACACCGGTCAGGAAATCGTCGCGCGCATGCATTATCTGGGCACACTTAAAAAACGCATGTATCGCATTTCGATTGATACCAACGAAGCCCCCAAAGCAGGCGATAAGATCTTTGCTGAAAACTCCACTGCCGGCACAGGCACAGGTACGATTGTCAGTGTAGAATTAAATGCCGATGACATTTATGAAGCACTGGCGGTGATACAGATTGCTGATGCAGAGAGTCAGACTTTAAAGTTGCATGATGCTAATGGGCCGGTGGTTAAGTTGTTGGAATTGCCTTATA
>Ga0224496_10000118_pt1 | contig 58445 bp, 59 predicted proteins | sample SF_Jul11_sed_USG_2_FD_168127 | JGI IMG/M metagenome (GOLD analysis project Ga0224496, IMG submission 168127) | Sediment microbial communities from San Francisco Bay, California, United States - SF_Jul11_sed_USGS_8_1 | ecosystem: Environmental > Aquatic > Marine > Sediment | place: USA...
CCCAGATCAACAAAGCGGTTGCTGGAATGGACAGCGGCACCCAGCGTTTGGCCGCAAATTCCGAAGAGTTGGCGGCAGCCTCCGAGGCTGTAACTTCCCAAACCATGATGCTCAGGGAGAATATCGTCGAGCTTGTTCAATTGGTAGAGGGTAAAGGGAAAGGTTGATCCGATAGGCCAAAATGATTGATTGTTGAATCAAGTAAGGGGCTGTCTCAAAAGGATGGCTCCTTTTTTATGTCTTTTTTTTGATTGCGGCGCATGGGCTTCTGGGCAAGAATTAAACTTGGACGAATTAACAGCTTGAAAATGCCCATTGATAATGATTATGGTAATTATTATCATGAAAAGGAGGGATTGCAATGTGTATTGACGTGAGAAAGACCTGCGAATGTGGGGCGCAGAATGTGCAGTTCCACTTGCGGGACAATATTATGCGGCCCGAGGTAATCAGTCGCCTGTTCTGTCCGGCCTGCCCCGGGGATGAGCCCTATGACGGCACAACCATGGTCAATGATAACGGCTGGGTTGTCGAATACGACATGGTGTTGGCCAGGATGCTTGCCGCGAGCAATCTGGCTATTGACCCCGAAGAACTTCAGGCCGTTTTTCTTTTTGATCAGGGATATGCCGCCTGGCTGGAGATGTATCCCGGTGAGCGTGAAGAAATCATGGAAGAGAAGGCTGCGATCATGGCGCTTGCCAAAGAAGATCAGCAAAAATACCTCCAGGCTATTCAGCGCTGGAATATTGAGCGGGTTGAAAAGTTGAAAGCCGCGGGGTGGCGCAAGGCCAAGTTGGCTTAAATTCGCTTTGGGGCTTTGCTGGTTGCTTCTGAAATGGCTTTGGCGCCCAAGACCAGGCCTACGGTTATCAGTCTGACGGTGCGAAAGGCGATGGCGGCCAAGCCGATGGCGGTTGCGGTGGTCAGGATGGTTGTCAATGGTTTCATGCCTTAATATTTTCCGTTATTTTCCTTGCCTTTTGTTCTGGTCTCTTTAGTTATTACTTTAACTTATATCTCATCCTGTTTTTCTATTGTAGTGTTATCTGTGTCCTGTCACGCACTTGCAGTATTGGTTTCGTTGCCTGATAATAATTTAAATTGAAGTTTGTGTTTCCCTTTATTAGTGTGATAATATTTTCTTGTTAAAGGGTAATGCTGTTCTGTGTTTTTTTTGTAATCAGCAGTGTTGTCGGTATTTGATGAGTTATTTTGTGCTAGTTTAATGATTGGTTAAACGTCGGTTGGCTGCCTTTTTTATGATAAAGAGACGGTCATTTTTTTGTTCTTTATAGCAGAATATAAAACAAAAGGAGTTCAGTATGTTAGGTCGAAAAGGCGTAAATAACTTATTTTGGATAACCATCTTTTTTGCTTTTTTGGTGACCGGGCAAGCCAGTGCTAATGAACCTGTGAGCTACATGGGTTCCTCGATCATCCTTAAAACTTTTTTTCAGGATGCGTCTAAAGCTTTTACCGCGAAGACCGGTATTCCCGTCACCTCAAAAGCGGAGATGACCCCTGCTGGTATTCTGGGTCTGTTGAACGGTCAGTGTAATCTTGCCGGCGGCGGCCGTCCGTTAAAGGAAGATGAGAAGAGTCGCGGGCTCAATGAGTTGGCCTTTGCTAAAAATATTGTCGCCATTTTTGTCCATAAAAGTAATCCGGTTCAAAATTTGACCTCTGATCAGCTAAAGAAAATCTATGCCGGTGAGATCACGAACTGGAAAGAGGTGGGCGGTGCCGATCAGCCTATTTTAATTGTTATCGATCCGAAAAAATCTCAGCATCGTGTTCAGTTTACCAAGGCTATTATGGGCGATAGCGAAATAACCACCAAGGGTTTTACCGTGCAAAAACCGCCGCAAACCGTTGGTAAAGTTGCAAGTTTTCCGCCTGCCATTTCCTTTACCGCCTTGGGGCTGGTTACCAAAAATAGCGATGTTAAAGCGCTTTCCATTGATGGCGTAGAGCCAACCCCGGAAAATGTAGCCAATGGAACCTATAAGATTGTGATGACCATGTATTTTTATACCAAAGGCGCCCCGGCAGGTTCTGCCAAACAGATGATCGAGTTTCTCCAGTCGCCGGAAGGAAGAAAAATCATAGGAACAGGCGGGATGTTCGCTTTATAAAATCCTCGATGGGGTTGACTGATAGCTTTTCGAGCGTAAGCAATTGATTAAGGCCTGAAAAATGAATAAACAGATTAAAATTAGTACAAAATTACTGGTGGCATTTCTTGTCGTAGGGGTGGTCCCTTTTTTGGTAATGGGGCTTATGTCTTTATCTAAGGCAAGTCATGCTCTTTCGTTGCAGGCCTTCAGTCAGTTGACTGCGGTGCGGGAGATTAAAAAAAATCAGCTCACCGATTTTTTTAAAAATTATAAAAACGAAGTCAAGGTTTTGGTTAATAATCCCACGGTGGTCCAGGGGAGTGAAACTTTGGCTTCGGTTTTTTATGCAGGGGGTAAGAGTACCGACCAAATCATGTGGACCGAGTCGGAAAAAGAATTTGGTCCGTTTTTCGTATCGTTGCTCAAAGATGCCGGCTACACAGATATCGCCTTGATCACTCTTGATGGTGATATTGTTTACAATGTTAAGAAGAGAGCGGATTTGGGCAAGAATATAGAGCATAATGACTTGAAGGGAAGTCCTATGGCTGCGGCTTTTGCCAAGGTTAAGCAGAGCGGCAATATAATATTTGTCGATTTTGCGCCTTATCTGCCGGCCGGCGGCAAACCGGCGGCGTTTATGGCCGGGCCGGTTAAGCGGGACGGGGAGCTGGTCGGTGTTTTGGCTATCCAGGTCTCCCTGGATAAGATTAACCACATCATGATGGCTCGGGCGGGAATGGGGGAGACCGGTGAAACTTATCTGGTGGGCAGTGATCGGTTGATGCGCTCTAATTCGTTTCTTGCCGCCAATACTCATACGGTGGAAGCATCCTTTGCCGATCGCGCCGCGGGCAGTGTTGATACGTTTGCCAGCCGTGAGGCGCTGGGCGGCAAAACCGGGGAAAGGGTTTCTGAGAATTTTATCGGGGATAGCGTGTTATCGGCCTATACGCCGGTGGTGATTGATGACACTACCTGGGCTTTGATTGCTGAAATTGGTGAACATGAAGCCATGTCAGCGGTTAAGGATCTTAAATGGCTCATGGGCGGCCTGGCGGTTATCGGCATTTCCGCAATTATTGCGGTGGCCTTGTTGATTACCAGATCCATTACCAGGCCTTTGTCCCGGGTTATTGATGGCTTGGAGGTCGAATCCGAAAAGGTAACCCACGCCTCCACCCAGGTGTCCTCTGCCAGTCAGGAGCTTGCCGAAGGGGCTGCCGAGCAGGCGTCTGCCATTGAAGAGGTTTCCGCCTCTTTGGAGGAGATGGCCTCCATGACCAGACAGAATGCGGAAAATGCGGGAAAGGCGACAGCGATGGAGGCCGAGGCCCGCCAGTTGGCCCAAAATGTTGAAGAGCATATGGCCAAGCTGATTAATGCCACCAATGAAGCGGCTGAGTCCAGCGAGCAAACCGGCAAGATCATCAAAACAATAGATGAAATAGCCTTTCAGACCAATCTGTTGGCCTTGAATGCCGCGGTCGAGGCGGCTAGGGCCGGTGAGGCCGGGGCCGGGTTTGCGGTGGTGGCGGATGAAGTTCGTAATTTGGCAATGCGGGCCGCAGGGGCAGCCAAGGATACTTCTTATCTAATCGAAAATACAATAAAATCAGTGCAGAACGGCCAGAAGATCACGGTGGAAACCCAAGAGGCTTTTACGGCCAACTCGGAGTTGGCTGCCAAGGTCGGCGTACTTGTGGAGGAGATTGCCACGGCCTCTAAGGAACAGGCCCAAGGGATTGAGCAAATCAATAAAGCGGTCGGCGAAATGGATCGGATAACCCAGCAAATGGCGGGCAGTGCCGATGAGACCGCCAGGGCGGCCGTTGATATGAGCATGGTGGCCGGGCAGACCGTGGGCTATGTTGAGGAGCTTGAGCTGTTGGTTGGCGGGCGAGTTATTTCTGCTTCCGGCGGCGCGACGTTGGCGGATGAGGACTTTAGTTCTCCGCAGAAAAAAGGCAATCTCTATCTGCCTGATAAATAATAGTTATTTCCTCTCGAGGTCATTGGGGCAGGGTGGCCTAAGGATCAGGCCATTGCTGCCCATAATTCCGTGAACTCGATCGGCTCGATTAGCTAATGTTTGCTCCGGCCGCCGCTTGTCGGCTGCGGTGCCCTCAATCTCTCGTCATGCAGGGCCTGGGGTTTGAGGCGCCACTGCCGGTGGCCGTTATTTCCTTGCCCTAAATATTTTCTGTATCCTCACCGGATAACCCCTTTCTTCTAGAGTGTTCAGCAGAGGCGGTTGCCTCGTTATGCCCGGCATCGGCCCGAGATTCTGCGGTCCGGGCGCTGGATGCGCGGCTCCCCTGTTTGCTTCTTTTTGATAATCCCCGGGTTGATCTTGCCATGTATTATTGTCTCTATTAGTTGTGACAGATTTAACGCCGTAAAGTTTTATGTTTTTCCCCATAAAATAATGGTGTAAAGTTCTGCGGTTGGGGTAACTTGCTGATCATTTATCTCCAAGAAATTTTTTGTATGGCTTTTGCCTAATGCGTAATAAAATCGACCTCAAAAATCTTACCTTTGCGCAGCTGACCGAGCAGGTCGAGGCGCTGGGCATTCCCCCGGCCCGGGCCCGTCATATCTTTTCCTGGCTCTATCGGCCCGGCCTCAGTGAATTTGCCCGGATGAAGGATATCAAGCAGGAGATCCGCGAGCTGCTCGCGGCCCATTGTTTTATCAGCCGTCTTACTCCTTCCGCGGTTGAGCGCTCCACGGACGGCACGGTCAAGTTTCTGTTTAAGTTGGCTGATGGCGCTATGGTGGAAAGCGTTTTGATCCCGGAGGAGGGGCGGCACACCCTCTGTGTCTCCTCCCAGGCCGGTTGCGCCATGGGCTGCAAGTTTTGTCTGACCGGGGCCCTGGGGCTGGAGAGAAATCTGCAGCCTGCGGAGATTGTGGGGCAGGTGATGGCCGCTCTGGATTATCTGCTGGCCGCAGGAGTGGAGCGGGCAACCCACAAGCAGCTGGTCAATAATCTCGTTTTTATGGGCATGGGCGAGCCCCTGGCCAATTATGATAATCTGCTGGCAGCCCTGAATATCCTGATGGATGAGCGGGGCCTGGAATTTACCGGGCGGCGGGTTACCGTTTCCACCTGCGGTCTGGTGCCGCGCATTATCGATCTCGGCCGCGATACCAAGGTCAACCTCGCCGTCTCCCTCCATGCCGCCGATGATGATACCCGCAGCCGGCTGATGCCGGTCAATCGCCGCCATGGGCTGGATGGGCTGCTTGGTGCCTGCCGGGCCTTTCCCCTTGGCAAAAAGAAGGTTATCTTAATCGAGTATATTTTGATCAAGGGGATCAACGATTCATCTGCCGATGCCAGGCTGCTTGCGGAAAAATTGCAGGGGATTGCCTGTCGGATCAATCTGTTGCCCTATAACGAGTCGGCGGCTCTGGACTATCAGTGTCCGGCGGAAGAGACAATCTTGCGTTTTCAGAAGGTGCTGCGGGAGGCCGGGTTTACCACCCTGATCAGGCAGAGCCGCGGCGCCGATATTGGCGCGGCCTGCGGCCAGCTTGCCGGTGCAACTCCATCAAATAAGGAACATTAATGGCTGCAAAGAAATTTTACGCAATTGCCGTGGGCCTGCTCCCCGGCATTTATGATAACTGGCCCCTGGCCCAGGCCCAGGTGGCCGGGGTCAAGGGGGCCAAGTACAAGGGCTTTGCCACCAGGGCCGAGGCCGAGGCCTGGCTGAAGAATCCGGTCTATGCGCCGGCGGTTAAAAAGGATTCTGCGCATAAAACCGCAACGGCCCGGGTTTCCGTCCCCAAAGAGGGGGAGGTCGTCATCTATACCGACGGCGGCGCGCTCAATAACCCCGGGCCCGGCGGCTATGGCGTGGTCCAGATCTATAATGGCGCGCGCAAGGAGCTCTCCGGCGGATTTCGGATGACCACCAATAACCGGATGGAGCTGATGGCCTGCATCGTCGCCCTTAAAGAACTGGAGCACCGGGACAAGAAGGTGCATATCTTTTCCGATTCCAGTTACGTGGTAAACGGCATTACCAAGGGCTGGGCCCGGAGTTGGCGCAAGAGGGGCTGGGTCAAGTCGGATAACCAACCGGCGATCAACCCCGATCTCTGGGGCCAATTGCTTGATCTGGTCGCTCAGCTGGATGTTTGTTTTAACTGGGTCCGGGGCCATAGCGGTGATCCCTTGAATGAGCGTTGCGATGAACTGGCGGTGGCCACGGCCCGGCAGGGTGATGAGCTGCCCGAAGATCTCGGCTATCAGAGAGGCAATGGCGAGTGATGCCGGGGTTGCGACCGGAAATTATCCGGGTCTGGGCCGGCCAGCTGCTGCACGAGTATCAACAGATCTGTTGGCTCTACCGGGTTAAGCTGCGGCCGCCGGTTTTTGAAATCAGCGATGGCCAGAGCCGGGCCGGGGCCTGGTCGAGCAAATTCGATACCTTGCAGCTCGCCGCCTGGTTGATTATCGATCATGAGTGGCATGTAGTGGTCGAGATCCTGCGCCACGAGATGGCCCATCAGTACGTGGCGCAGGTTATGGGCCGGAGTGAGGAGGTGGCCCATGGCCCGGCCTTTCTCGAGGCCTGCGATCGGCTGGGGGTCAACCCCGGGTTTCGGGCGGCAACCGGGGCGATCCCCCGGCTGGTGAAGGGGGCGTCCGGGGCGGTCGTTAATCCGATCCTGGCCAAGGTTGAAAAGCTTTTTTCCCTGGCCCGGAGCGCCAATGAACATGAGGCCGCCCTGGCCATGCAGAAGGCCAATGACCTGCTGCGCAAGCATAATATCGCCCGGCTTGAGGCTGAGGTTGCCACCACCTATGATTATGTGGTGATCAATGAGCAAAAGAAGCGGCTGAGCGCCCACCAGCGATATATCGCCGCCATCCTTAAGGATTTTTTCTATGTCAATGTGGTGGTTGCCAAGCAGTTTGATGCCAAGAGCCTGGAGAGCCACCGGGTGATCGAGTTGATCGGCGCCCAGGAAAACCTGAGTGTGGCCGAATATGTCTATCATTTCCTGGTCAACCGCCTGGCTGTTCTCTGGCAGGGTTATTCGAAAAAACATGGGGTGGCCGGCCTGGAGAAAAAATCATACTATCTCGGCGTGTTGAATGGTTTCCGCGATAAGCTCAACCGTCAGGAGCAGGCAACAGCCGGGGCAAACTGCGCCACCAGCGCCCTGGTCTGCGCCAATGATCCCGGGCTCATTCGTTATTACCACTCCCGCTATCCCCGCCTGCGCAGCATCAGGCCCCAGGCGGCCAGGGTCTATGGCGGCTCCTACCAGGCCGGGGAGCAGGAGGGCCGGCAGCTCGTTCTCCATAAAGGCGTGGCGGCCAGCGACGGCAACCGGGGCGCGTTGCTGGCCGGGCCCGGGGGCAAGGCCAAGGGCGCGTCGTCGATTTTTGGGTTTTTAAAAAAATAAACCATTGCTGCGGGGCCCGGCCATTGGCCCGCCTCGATGGGCGGCCTTGCGTTAAGGATAATAATGGAAAAAACAGCTGACAAGGCAAAGCTGCCCTGGGCCGGCCATAGCCTGCCCCTGATGCTGGCGCCGATGCAGGGCCTTACCAACCGAGCCCTGCGGGGTCTTTTTGCCGAAAGATATAAGCCGGATGTTCTCTTTACCGAGTTTGTCCGGGTGGGCAAGGGGAAGAAGAACAATATCTCGGCCAATGATCGGCTGGAGGCCGCGCCCGGCGATAGCGGCCTGCCCCTGGTGGTGCAGCTGATCGGCAATGACCGCGAGGCCCTGGGCCGGGCCGCTCTTCTGGTGCAGGAGCTTGGCGCGGTTCACCTCAATATCAATCTGGGCTGTCCTTTCGGCCGGATGGGCAGCAATTCGGCGGGCGGCTCTTTGTTGCGGGATGAGGAGGGGCTGGCGAATATCCTTGGCGGGTTGCGACCGCTGATTGCCGGGAGTTTTTCCGTGAAGTTCCGGGCCGGTTTTGATGATCCGGGCCAGACCCTTTCCCTGGTGAAATTATTTGAGGATTGCGGGGTCGATTATCTGATTCTCCATCCCCGGACCGTGGCCCAGCAATACAGCGGACGGGCCGATCACCGGATCACGGCTGAGGTGGTCAAGGCCACCGGTCTGCCGGTGATCGCCAACGGCGATATCTTTACCGCGGCCGAGGGCCACCGGGTGCTGGCCCAGACCGGGGCCGCCGGCCTGATGCTCGGCCGGGGCGCGATTGGCGATCCTTTTCTCTTTGCGCGTCTGCGCGGCAATTATCCGGCTGTTTCTACCCCGGAGGCAAGAAGAGTCGAGGTGCGGGAATATCTGCAGGAGTTGTTGCGGCGTTATCAGGTGTTGTTTTGCGGGGAGCGGCAGATCCTGGCGAAAATGAAGGATGTAATCAGGCAGGTGACTGATCCCGAGTTGGCAACCTTGGTCCAGCGGTTGAAAAAGAGTAAAACTCTCCTGAAGTTTGAGGAGGTGCTGGCTGATGTTGACTGGGATTGATCCTTGGCGGGCGGCGAAGAAAAACCGAACCCCCTTGCCGGGTTCGGGAGGGTTGGCTGCGGGGTCTTTGTTGGCGGGCAAGGCGCCGACCTTCGCAGGGCGCGAAGTATAGCGGGCTCCGGCGCTGAGTGCAAACGCAAAAAAGGTTTAACCTCTCATATTTGTCCCGGGCGGGTAATCCGGCAGGGGAAAAAGAGATAGGCAAGGTGGCTAAATGAAAATATCAGATGAAGTCTGGGATGCCCTCGGCTCCCTGTCCGAGGATGAGATCTTTCAGGTTATGACCAAATTGTTTGCCCATTATGAGGGCAAGCTCGAGCATAATCCGGAAAATGGGGAGGCCCTTGCTTTTTTTAAGAACCTGGGCAATGTCATCGCGGAAACCAGCCAGTGTAACAGCAACCGCCGCTAGAAGGCGCCTGTCCATCAATGGTCTTTTTTTTTCGATAACTTCGTCGCTTCATTTTTTGAAACTGCTCACGTACTTCAAGTACGCTGCGCTGTTCAAAATCGTTGCTCCTTGTTCTCGATAAAAAAAATAATCATTTCCGGACAGACACTATCTTGAAAAGAGATTGGGGAAGTAGAAGGTCTTATACTTGTCCACCAGCCCCTTGAGGTTGATATTGGCCAGATGGTCGGCCTTTTTTTCGTCAAAGCCCAGTTTATTGAAATCCATGATTCCGTTTGTCGCGTGACAGCCGTTGCAGGCGACACTGGCCTCTTTCTTGGCAACATCCTTGTGGAAGTACTCCAGCTCTTTTTTTCGGGCGTCAGCCGCCATTTTATCCTGAATATTGACAAACAACTTGGCCTTGGGGGTATCGTGATAGTTGATCATCGATTCTTTTTTGCCGTTTATGGTTTGGAAGACGGAAATCCTTGAAATAGTATCTTTTTCCCGTTGCCGGCGATCGGGGTGTGGTTTGAAAAAGGAGCCGAAGGGTTCCCCCGCAAACTCAATGTTGTGGGACAAGGTCCATTCGTAGTTGAGTTTGCTGAAGTTTTTGTTGTTGATGTGGCATGTTTCGCAAAACATGAAGCCGGTGTGCATATTCATGAATGCCCGGACCAGATTGTTGCCGTAATGGGGGTAGAGGGGATGGCAGGCCCGGCATGAAGAGCTATCATGGGAGTTACGGATATATGATTGTTCCTTGCGGTGTAATGATTTCAGATCATATTTTTTTATCATCTCCTTGTCTTTTGGCGAAACATGGCATTTGCTGTTGCATTCAACGTGGTTTTCGGCGGCATGGGGTACTTTATTCAGGCCAACATGGCATTGCCGGCAGGCCACACCCTTGTGGGGTGACTGGGCGTAGTTTTGTTCATCAATGTGGAGAATTTTAAGCTTGTTTCCTTTTTCCGAGCGAACCAGTCCCGGGTATTGGTGACAGGTCAGGCAGCCCTCGCTGTCACGGCAGTAGGCGTCAGGGATGAGCGCGAAGATGGCGAGAAAAACAGCGGCTATGGTTATCAGGCTCTTGGTCATTTTTATACCGGAGTTTGGCTGAGCTTAAAGGTATTTAAAGAGTATGTTAAATTCTTTTCTGCCTGACCGCAAATATTTTTTGGTTGAGAGCTGCCAGGGTTCGGTGGCGGATTACAGCTCAAGGTCAAGGGCCGAGGCAATTCGTCTGACCACGATCCCGGCATTGTCGGTATCATATTCGGCCAGGCAATCAGCAAGTTTTTCCGCCTCGTTCTCAAGGATGGTTTGCTTGAGTAATTCGTGCAACCTCTCGTAGCGGTTCTGCGCTTCGCCCAGATCATGATCAAGAAGTTGCAGCAACTCTTTCAGCAGCGGTGCAACGGCCTGAACCTCAACCTCCTTGGCCTCCTGTTGTCTCGGGGCTGAGGGGGGGGCGGCCGGAAGGAGCCGCAGGCCGTCCAGCAGATTTTTCAGCTGTTCGGTAAAATCGGTTAACCCGGCCGGTTGGCCATCATTGTCGGCGGCCAGCTCTTTTTCCAGTTGACCGGCTGCCTGGTAAAAGGCCATTGCCCCGAGGTTGGCCGCGACGCCCTTGACGGCATGCACCATGGCTCTGGCCTCCTCCCGGCGGCCATCTTCAATGGCGTGGTGGATGGCGGCGATGGTCTCGCTATTGCCTTTGGCAAATCGTCGCAAGAGCTTGAGCAAAAGAGATCGGTTCCCGGCAACCCGTTGTAATCCTCTGTTCAGCTCGATGCCGGGAAGATGATCAGGTAATTGGCTCTCATCATCGGCGGAGGCTGTCGAGGGTGAAGGTTGATGCTGTTCTTCCCTGGGCTTTATCCAGCGGATCAGTATGTTATGAAGTTCTTTGATGTCGATGGGCTTGGTCAGATGGTCGTTCATGCCGACGGCAAGACAGCGCTCACGGTCGCCACTCATGGCGTGGGCGGTCATGGCCACTACCGGCAGATCTCGCCACTCGTCATGGCGCCGGATTTGGCGGGTTGCCTCGTAGCCGTCCATCACCTGCATCTGCAGGTCCATAAATACCAGGTCGAAATGTTTCTGCTCAAGGGCGGCCAATGCCTCAACCCCGTTGGCGGCCACGGTGGCGGTTATGCCGACCTTGGAAAGCAGGGCTACGCCTATTTCCTGATTGATGTCATTATCATCGACCAACAGCACATGGCTGCCGGCGATGCGGGCAAGATTGGCGGCGGAGCGTTGCACCGGCCCGGCCTCTCCGGCCTCGGGGGTGGCTTTTGCAAACTCTAGTTCGAAGGTAAAGCTGCTGCCGCGGCCCTGGCTGCTGGTTACTGTTATATCGCCCCCCATCAGTTCCACCAGTTGCCGGGTGATGGCCAGGCCCAGGCCGGTTCCGCCGAATTTGCGGGTGGTGGATGGGTCGGCCTGCTCAAATGGAGCAAAGAGCCTTTTTTGATGTTCCGGGGAGATGCCGATACCGGTGTCATTGACCTTGAACTCAAGGCGGATCAGCTCCGGGGTCTCTTTGGTGGGAGTGATGGTGAGGGTCACTTCGCCCTGTTCGGTGAACTTGATCGCATTGTTGAGCAGGTTGACCAGCACCTGGTTAAGGCGGAGGCGATCGCCGATGAGCCGGTGCGGAATTTTTTCCCCGATTGCCAATTGCAGGGTCAGATTTTTTTTCCTGGCGGAATTAGCCACCACATCATTGAGATCATTTACTATGCGGTTCAAGTAAAAGGGCTGATTTTCAATGGTCAGCTTGCCCGCTTCTATTTTTGAGAAGTCAAGGATGTCGTTGATGATGCCGAGCAGGTTTTCGCCGGCCCGCACTACCTTGCCCATGTAGTCGTGCTGTTTGTCCGAGTTTTCGCTTGCCAGTGCCAGGCGGCTCAGGTTGATCACCGCGTTCATCGGGGTGCGGATCTCGTGGCTCATGTTGGCGAGAAAGAAGCTCTTGGCCTGATTGGCCTCTTCGGCCGCCTCCCGGGCCTTGATCAAATTTGCTTCACTGGCCTTGAGGGCGGCGGTCCGTTCTCGCACCATATCTTCAAGATGAAGCTGGTGTTGCTCAAGTTCCTGCTCAAGGGCTTTGCGGTCGGTGATATCCTCACTGATCGACAGATAATGAGAGATGCTGCCGTCAGCTTGCCGAATCGGTGAAATCATGGTCAGATCGATGAATTCCCGGCCTTGCCGGTCTTGGTTGATCAACTCGCCTTGCCAGTTCTTTCCGGCGGTCAGAGTCGACCACATTTCATTGTAGGTTGAGTCGGGGGTTTTGCCGGAGTAGAGAATACGCGGGGTTTTGCCGATGGCTTCCTGCAGGGGGTAACCGGTGGCGGCGACAAAGGCCTGGTTGACGTACTCAATATGGCCGTCCAGATCGGTAATGATAGTACTGTTGGGGCTTTGTTCCACGGCCAGGGACAGTTTTCGCAGTTGGTCTTCGGCCAGATGCCTCTCCTTGATGGTTTTCCGAAAGGCAAGCACTGCGGCCGCCATCTCTTTGAGCACGCCGAAACCGGTGCGTTGTAAATGTTCCATGCCGGGCAAAGCCGGCGGCATTCCGGTTTGCTTGGCCATCAGGTGCAGGGCGTCGGCAACCGCGGTGAGGTGGCGGCTCAGAAAGCGGCCGGAAATAAGGGAGATGGTCATCATCACCAGGAAGGCGATGCCGCTGATCATTATTACCCGGGTGAAAATCTTTTCAAAAGCCTCGGCTCCCGCATCGCCGTGTTCCAGGGCGGCCTCGGAAATCCTGGCGGTAATCCCATGCCGCCGTTTGACAAAATCGATAAAATATTCCTGGGCCTTGTCGATATAGCCGGTGGCGGTGGTCGGGTCAATGGCGGCGATATCGGTGGCCATCACCATGAAATTGCGATAGTTTTCAAAGTCCTCGACCATAAGCCCGGCATCGTCTCCGCCTGCCTCCGCCACGTGTGGGGAGTTGGCCAGGGCTGTGGTCCGTTGATCAAGCTTGGCCAGGACATCGACGATCTGGGAGTGAATGCGGTAAATCTCCGCCTCGTCAAGCTTGCCCCCGGCCGCACCTTTAAGGGCTTTGGCCGAGAGCTGATGCATGGCCGCCATCTGTTGGCCCAGTTGCGCGGCTTCGATAAGGATCTGCAGATCCTCCCGCTCTCTTGCATAACGGTCCTGATTTTCCTGGCGCAGCGAATAGAGCGACCAGAGCGTGATCATGGTGCCGAGCATGGCGGCCAGTACCACCGGCAGCAGAAAGAGCAGGAGAAAGGTCCGTCGGCGCGTTTTGGGTTTTATCGCATCTCGGTTCTGATTGCGAGGCGAAAAAGCCGGTTTGGGGGGGGATGGCAGATCCATATTTATTTTATCAGCTCCGCCCATTGGTCTGGGTTGATAGAGGCTATATATTCGAAACCTTTGTCGCCCAAGGGTTTAAAGACAACAACGATCGCTTCCGGTTTGGGGAAATAACCGATGACGTCCATCAGGTTGGGGGCATGGGCGACGATCACCCGGTTGGTCCCGGCCGGGACCGGGGTGGAAAGGAGGCGCCGGGTGTTTTTGATTCGGGGCACCTTTTCGGTCTTGGTCAGGTTCGAGGTGTACATCAGGTATTCACTGACCTCACAGGCGCCAAAGGCCGCCTCGGCGGTCTGCCTGGTTCGGCACATGGGGCTGGCCAGCACCTCTCCCACCGGAATTTGCGCCTGGCGGATTGCCGCCCCGACCCGGGCTGCAATTTTTCTACCCTCTTCGGTGAGCGGCCGTTGGGTTGAACAGTCGTTGAGGTCAACCCTGGGCACCCGGTCCGGCTTCGAGGTATCGGTGGGCCCGTGGCGCATGTAGAGGACAAAGCCGCCTTCCCGTAATTGGCTGATGGTTTCCGGAGTGGCCGCTTTCGGCGTGAATGGTTGCTCGTCAGCGGCGGTAGAGTGGTTCGGGGCCAGGGTCATTGTCAGGGCCAGGGCAAGTAAATATTTAAGCCATCTGTTCTTCATCGTGCAGAACCTCCTAGATAATTATGGAAAGAATAACCGGCGCTATAGGGATCCGTCCAGCAGGCGGCAGGAAAGGGGATCGCTAAGCCGATTTATGTATACTATATTAGCAGGTTGTTGGAAAACTGTCACATTATCAGATAGCTTGCCATCTTTAGTCTGCTTATGTTGCCGAATAAATTGTAAAGATGACATTTAAAAGCAAATGCGGTTAAGTTGTAAAAATTAAACAGGGTAATCCCGGGCTGTTTTGGGCGAACCGCGGCTGCTGAAGAAAATATTATTTGGTAAGGAGGGGCGGCATGGCCGACCGGATTGAAAAAGAGATCGAGAGTTTACTGGGGCAAGGGCAGCGGAAAGCAAACATTTTGGCGCGGCTCGAGGGTGATCAGGCCCAGCGGCCCAAGGTTGTCTTTTACCTGAATAATATCTCCATGCCCGGTGATCGTAAAAAATATCAACTGTACAATCTTGTCTTGGCGGGATTACTTACTTTTGTGACTGCCAAAAAATTGATCGCCACTTTTTCTTTTGGTAAAATCGATTTGTTTCTCCTGATTTCGCTGATAGTGCCGGCGGTTAACATCTACCTGCTGCGGGAGATCCTGCGGTTTAGAAGACTGGGCTATCAGTTTTTGTTCGTGGTTTCCGTGCTGGCCATGGTGCATCCGGAAAACCATTTTATCCCGGAGGCGACCATGCAGGTGGCCATTATTGTTTTGTCCGGTTTTCTCTATGTGAAACTGTTTCCAACCGCTAAGATGATCAAATGACAACCTGTTGACGCCCTTTTGAGCAAGGGGGCATTTTGCGCGGTTTTCCGCCTGTTGGTGGCGAACCTTCCAAGGACCTGGAGACCAATGCCGCAATGACTTCCAACAACGACAAACATATGGTTGCCCCGGATGTGGTGCTAGATTTTCTTAAAAAATCCCTTCCCTTTAAAGAGCTTGAGCCGCAGGTGCTCGAAAGTCTGGCCGGTCGCTGTCTGATAGATTTTTTCCCAAAGGCAACGGTGGTTTTCAAGCAGGGGGAGACCGAGGTTTCTCATTTTTATCTGATTCAGAAAGGCGGGGTGAAAATTTACCTTAAGGATGAAGGCGGCGAAATTCTGCTTAAGGATTTCCGGGGTGAAGGGGAATACTTCGGGGCATTGCCCCTTATTCACGATTCCAAGGCAAATCTCAACGTGGAAACGGTGGAGGACACCTTTTGTTTTCTTTTTGAAAAAGAGGCCTTTCTGCAACTGGTCCGTTCTTTTCCCGCCGTTTCTAATTATTTTCTGCGCAGCATGTCGAAAAAATTGGTGAATACCGTCTACGCCGAACTTCGAGAGCACCGGATGACCCCCAGGACGGAAAGCTCGTTGTATCTTTTTTCGGAACAGGTCGGGCAAATCGTCAAGGGCAAGCCCCACACCATTGCCGCCGGGGAATCGGTGCGCCGGGCCGCGGCCCGGATGGCGGAGCTGCATATCGGCTCTCTGCTGGTTTATGGGGAAAACAATGACATCATCGGGATTATCACGGATAAGGATCTGCGGACCAAGGTGGTCGCCGCCGGCATGGATTATCAGACGCCGATTTCGCGGATTATGACCGCCCCGGTGGAAGCCATCCCCGCTCATGCCGTCTGTTTTGATGCCATGCTTGCCATGATGCGGCGGCGTATCCACCATCTGGCCGTGGAGCAGCAGGGGGAAATCATCGGGGTGGTTACCACCCATGACATCATGGTCCTCCAGGGCACCTCGCCTATTTATCTGTTCCGGGAGATTTTAGCCCAACGCCATATCGCCGGATTGTACGGCCTTTCCCGGAAGGTGCCCCAGGTGATAAGGTCCCTGATCGAGGAGGGGGCCAAGGCCAATAATGTCACCCGGATGATCACGGTGTTGAATGATCATATCCTTGATCGATTGCTCACCCTGCTCATCGATGAACTCGGTCTGCCGCCGGTGCCGTTCTGCTGGTTGCTGCTGGGCAGCGAGGGACGCCGGGAGCAGACCTTTAAGACCGATCAGGATAATGCCATTGTTTATGCCGATCCCCAAGATGCGGCCCAGGCTGCGGCGGCCGAGAAGTATTTCGCGGTGTTGGCGGACAAGGCCATCGAGCATCTGGTTGCCTGCGGCTATCCCCGGTGCCCCGGCGATATCATGGCCTCCAATCCGAAATGGCGGCAACCGCTTTCCGTCTGGAAGCGTTATTTTGATCAATGGCTCATAACCCCGGAGCCGAAAGATGTATTGCATTCGACGATTTTTTTCGATTTTCGGGACGGCTACGGTGCGAGGAGCCTTGCCGATGAGTTGCGGCAACATCTCGTGGACAATGCCGGCAAGAAGGATTTGTTTTTCATGCACCTGGCCAAGGATTGCCTGGAGGCCCGACCGCCGCTTTCTTTTTTCCGCAACCTGATCGTGGAAAAGGATGGGGAGCATAAAAATTTACTGGATTTGAAAACAAAGGGATTGGTCCCTTTTGTTGATTTCGCCAGGCTGCTCTCCTTGAAGTTCGGCATCCGGGAGAGTAATACCCTGGGCCGCCTGCAACTGCTTGCCGAGGCAGAGCGCCTGGCCCCGGATCTTTACCGGGAGTCGGTGGATGCCTACGAATTTCTCATGCATCTAAGGTTGGTGCACCAGATGCGCATGCTCGAAGATAATCGGCAGCCTGACAATTTTATAAACCCGGCCGATCTTTCCGATCTTGAAAAACAGACCTTGAAGGAGGCGTTCGAGGTCGTCCGCCGGATCCAGAGCAGCATTAATCTGGAGTTTCGCTTGAGCGATCTTTAATGGGCATCTCATGAAGATCAGCAATCTGTTCAGGTTTGCCTCGCAAGTGAGCCCGGCGCCTTTGGGGAAAAGTCGGCTTTTTTTTAAGGAGCTAGACCAGCAGAGGCCAATCCGGGAATATGATTTTGTTGTCTATGATACGGAGTTGACCGGCCTGAACCCCCGCCGGGATGAAATCGTTTCCATCGGCGCGGTTCGGGTCAGGGATCTGAAGATCTTGGTCGGGGAAACTTTTTATGTCCATGTCAAGCCCGGCCAGGCCCTTCCCAAAAACAGCACCTTGATTCATCGGATTACCCCGCAGCAAATTGAACAGGCCCCGGTTATCAGGGACGTGCTTCCTGAATTTGTCGATTTTTGCGGGGAATCATTTATGGTCGGTCACTATGTGGGGTTGGATACCACCTTTGTGAACCGGGCCTTAAAAAAACATTTCGGCTCGGCCCTCTACAACCCCTGTCTTGATACGCTGCGGCTGGCTCAGGCCTATCGGGAAATGTGCTGGGAACAGTATCATGATCGTTTTAACATGAGCGTTTCCTTTAATCTCAGCGACCTGGGCAAGGAGTACAACCTGCCGCAATTTGCCAAACATAATGCCTTTGAGGATGCCATGCAGACCGCGTATCTTTTTATCTATCTGGTAAAAAAAATGAGAGAACACGGGGTGGTAACCATGAAGGATCTCTTTAATGCCGGGAGGTCCTGGCGGTGGGTGTTTTGATAATTGCGCGTTGATTCGGTTTATTAGTTGATTAAAAATCTTGTGTTTTTATTTTTTTTTGCTAAATTGCGTCTGCTCGGTATTTATACCCATGTTTAGTGGTTGTGCGGTGGTGAAGGGGCAACGGGGGAAATCGCTCATGACCGGCAAATTGGTGAACTGGTTTATAATCCAAACAGGAGGATTAGATGGAAAAAAACTTGGCGCAGTATTGGAAGAAAAATCTTTCGTACATGATCACCTTGCTGACCATTTGGGCGGTTGTCTCCTATGGTTGCGGCATTCTGTTCGTTGAACAGCTCAATGCCATAAAATTAGGCGGCTTTCCGCTTGGTTTCTGGTTTGCCCAGCAAGGGGCGATTTATGTCTTTGTCGTATTAATTTTTGTCTACTATCTGCTGATGCAGAAGTTGGACAAAGAGTTCGACGTCCATGAATAGGCATCTCCTCGGTCCTTTTTCGTAAGGTTGTTGCACAATTTATAAATTTAAATTCGGGAGTTAAATTATGTCGATATTGGCATGGACCTATATCATGGTGGGGCTCACCTTCACCTTATATTTGAGTATCGCCTGGTTTTCCAGGGTCACCACCACCAAAGGTTTTTACGTGGCCGGCGGCGGTGTTTCCCCGCTGGCAAACGGAATGGCCACAGCGGCCGACTGGATGAGCGCCGCCTCGTTTATTTCCATGGCGGGCCTGATTTCTTTTTTAGGCTACACCGGATCGATTTACCTGTTGGGTTGGACCGGCGGCTATGTGTTGCTCGCCCTGCTGCTTGCCCCTTACCTTCGTAAATTCGGCAAATACACGGTGCCGGATTTTGTCGGCGATCGTTATTACTCGGATGTGGCCCGTTTTGTCGCCCTGGTTTGCGCCATCTTTGTTTCCTTTACCTATGTCGCCGGCCAGATGCGCGGGGTCGGTATTGTTTTCAGCCGCTTTCTCGAGGTTGATGTTAATACCGGAGTTCTGATCGGTATGGCCATCGTCTTCTTTTATGCTTCCCTGGGCGGCATGAAGGGCATTACCTATACCCAGGTTGCCCAGTACTGTGTATTGATTTTCGCCTATATTATTCCGGCTGTTTTCATCTCCATGAAGATTACCGGCAATCCTATCCCCCAGCTTGGTTTCGGTTCCACCATTGCCGCCGGTCAGGATGCGGGCAAGTTTTTGCTGGAAACCCTGAACGGGCTTAATACCGATTTGGGATTTTCAGAGTATACCAAGGCCTTTGGCCCGGGCAGCAAGTCCATGCTTGATGTTTTCTGCATCACCATGGCCCTGATGGTCGGCACCGCCGGTCTGCCCCATGTAATCGTTCGTTTTTACACGGTGCCCAATGTTCGCGGCGCGCGTCTGTCCGCCGGCTTTGCCCTGTTGTTTATCGCGATTCTCTACACCACCGCCCCGGCAGTGGCCTCATTTGCCCGTTACAATATGATCAACACCATCAACAATACCTCTTACAGTCAGGCTCCGGACTGGGTCAAGAACTGGGAAAAAACCGGTTTGATCGCCTGGGCGGACAAGAACAACGATGGGGTAATTCAATATCGAGCCGGCGCTCCCTTTGCCGGTAAACCGAGTTTCTCCGGGGAAGTAGGCGCGTTGGGCCAGAAAATGTTGACCAATGAATTGACCTCTAACGAGAACGAGGTTTATATCGACCGTGATATTATGGTACTGGCCAACCCGGAAATCGCCAATCTGCCCCCCTGGGTAATTGCCTTGGTGGCCGCCGGTGGTCTGGCTGCCGCCTTGTCCACTGCTTCCGGCCTGCTCCTGGTTATATCTTCATCCATTTCCCATGATCTCTATTACCGGATGATCAATCGCCAGGCCACCGAATCGCAACGGCTGGCCGTAGGCCGGGTGATGATCGGTATTGCCGTTTGTATTGCCGGTTATTTCGGTATTAATCCTCCGGGTTTTGTCGCCCAGGTGGTTGCTTTTGCCTTCGGATTGGCGGCTTCTTCCTTTTTCCCGATTATCGTTTTGGGGATTTTCTCCAAGCGGACCAACCGCGAGGGGGCTGTCTGCGGCATGATTGCCGGTATCTGTTTTACCTTTATCTATATCGTCAATATCAAGTTTCTCGGCGGCTCGACCTGGTTCATGGGGATCAGCGCCGAGGGTATCGGCACGGTGGGTATGGTAATCAATTTCATTGTTACCCTGCTGGTTTCCAGTTTCACGGCCGCCCCGCCTCAAGAGGTGCAGGATATGGTGGAAAGTATTCGTTACCCGCGTGGTGCCGGTGGCGCCATCGATCATTGATGTGACAATGATTAACGGGAGATCCGTTAATCGATAGCCAGCACAAAAAAACGCGCAGATTTCTGCGCGTTTTTTTTGTGTCGGCCCGGCAAAATTATGTTTAAGGGTTATTGTGGCCTGTTATGGAAAACTTCATCCTGACATTTTCGTTTCTGCTCATCGGCATGGGGTTGCGGCGAATTCCGCAATTCCCGGAAAATAGCGCCCAGGCGTTAAATCTTTTTGTAATTTATGTCTCCTTGCCGGCCCTGGTTTTGCTCAAGATTCCCGGGCTTGTTTTTTCAAGTAAGCTCATGGTGCCGATCTTGATGCCCTGGCTCATGCTGGCGGCCACCGCCGCCATTATTCTGCTGCTTGCCCGGCTCCTGGGCTGGCGCAAAGAAATAGTCGGCGCCCTTCTGCTGCTTGTCCCGCTCGGTAACACCTCTTTTTTGGGGATTCCGATGGTTAAGGCTTTTTTCGGCGAGCAGGGCATTCCCTTTGCGGTGCTTTATGATCAACTAGGCTCTTTTCTGGCTTTGGCAACCTATGGTTCGGTTGTGCTTGCGGTTTACGGCCACCAGGGGGCAGGGCCTTCCGCCGCTCCGATCATCAAGCGGATCGCCACCTTTCCCCCTTTTATCGCCCTGCTCATTGCCTTTGTTGTCTTGCGCCGATTTTCTTTGCCGGATGTTGCGCAGGTGCTGCTCGGTGATCTCGCCGCCACCTTGGTGCCGGTGGTCATGATTGCGGTGGGGTTTCAGATCTCCTTTCGGCTCAAGGCCGAGGTGGTTAAGCCCCTGGTGGTCGGCCTGGTCGTCAAACTCTGTGTGGCGCCGCTGCTCGCCCTGCTTTTTTGCCGATTTTTCGAGCTTGATTCCCTCGCGGCCCGGGTCGCGGTTTTTGAGGCCGGCATGCCGCCGATGGTATCCGCCGGGGCCATGGCGATTATTGCCGGTCTTTCGCCGGAACTTACCGCCGCCCTGGTCGGGGGCGGCATAATTCTATCTTTTGTGACCCTGCCCATTTTGTTCCAGTTTTTTTAAACCGGTGCCTCCATCTCGCCGTTTAAGGGCAGGGGTTGCGGGCGCTGCATGGTGATCCAGATTATGTCCGAGGCGGGGAGTCCCCCTGTCCCCGGACATATCTTTGGCGATTAGTTGGCCGCAACCCATTCCCGGTGCGGCCATTTTTCCATGCCGCCGGTCAGGATAAAGAGTTTGGCCTCGGCCACCCCCTTGGCGGCCAGATACTCATAAGCCCGTTTGGCGCCGCCCTTGCCCCGGGGACAGACGACCACCACCGCCTCATAATTATGGGCTTGGATAAGTTTCAGCGCCGGGTCGAGGGTTTGCCGGTCGTGGTCGGATTTGACCGGGTAACCATTGGTCTCGAGCGAGTTCTTGATATGATGGGCGGTAAAGTCCTTTTTCTCCTGAATGTCCACCAGCAGCACAGGTTTGGCCGCCTCCAGCCATCCTTTGAGTTGATCGGCGGACACATAGTTGTAGCTGGTCCAGGCCTGGGCGACCTGGGCGGTGCCCAGCAGCAGAGCGGCAATGATAAATAGCAATTTTTTCATGGGTTGTTCTCCTGTTATTGATGATAGGTAATGGTGTATTTGAACCCGGCGGGATCAAGCCAATCAAGGGTTGTGCTCCCGACCTGGGCAAAGGGGTACATCAGATAGTTGACCGGCGTCATTCACGGCTGCAATCCGGCCCGGGGTGTCAAGGTTGTTTTCAATGAGATAGGCGGCCAGCTTTTCCGCGGCCAACGTGGTAATTTCAATCATCTGTTTGCTCCTTGTTTGCGGTGCATTAGTCTCAATAAAAATGGTTTTCCACCCAGAGCTTATGGCAGAAAACATTTGTCAAAATGCTTATAATTTCTGCCGCCAATAACTGCCGTAGACCACCCCCATCGGATTGTTGGCCAGGACCCGGTCCTTGACCACCAGCACGGTCACCGGCGCCTCGCAATATTTCTGAAAGAGGATGTCGTGGCCCAGGCAGAGCCCCATCTGGATATTGAGCTCGGTGCGGGCGCGATTGAGCATTTGGGCCTGGCCGATGGGATTGCAGGCCACTTCGAATTTTTCCGGCTTGATCTTGGCCATGCCATGTTCATCTTTGTTAAGGCCGGCCATCTTGCAGCAGACCGAATCAACCTTGAATGTCTTTTCCAGAACCGAGGCGACCAAGGCCGCCTCCTCGGCCAGGCCGATACAAAAGGCGATGCCGAGCCGTGAAAAGCCGTTCCTCTTGGCAAACTCTATGATCTCCTGCAGCCGGGTCTGCGAGTTGCCGTACTGGGCCCGCATCTGTTCGCTGATGTTTTGAAAATTTTGATTCTCCGCCAGTGAATAGGCGGAGAGCTCAAGGGCGCCACCGGTACAGTCGAACCCCTCGCTGTTGCATCTGTTTTTCGTTTTTTGTCCGCAATGGGCGCATTTCATGGCTTTGTCCTCAGATATTGATAACGTTGTCGGCCAGTTGCATGGAGGTGACGATATCCAGCATGTTGGTGGTTTCTCCAACCTGTTTTTTGTCAAGCAGCTCGAAGTGCTCCAGGCAGGTGCCGCAGACCAGGATCTGGACGCCGGTTTCGGCAAGCCCTTGCAGGATCGGCATCGCATCGGATTGCTCCACCGTGAGTTTGACCCCGTTGTTGACCAGTACCAGCCGCCAGAGTTCCGGCCCCATCTCCTTCAAGGTTTTCAAAAAGTTGATGAGCAGGCCGCTCCCCAGGCGGTCATCGCCGTGCCCCAATCGGTCGGTGCCGACCATGACCATGATCTTCTTGGTCGCCAGAGCTGCCTCTGTTTCCGGGGTTGCCATGACCTGGCAGGCCCCGGCGGCGGCAATGCCCGTCACCTGAAAATCGACCCCGAATTTTTCAACGGTGACCTGGAAATTCTTGTGGGCCAGAAAGCGGCTTACGTTTTCCCTTGCCGCCTCGTTATCCACGATTACCGAAATCTTGGCCGGGGTGGTCTTATCCAGCAGCTCTATAAGTTGCAGCACCGGACCCGGACAGGCCAACCCCCGGCAGTTTAGTTCTACAGACATATCTTTTTCCTCCAGATATTTATTTGACCAGGATCATCTTTGCAGGATGGCGACCACCCAGCCGCTGATGGCAGAGAGGTCGAGGGACGACTGGAGACGAAAAAAACGATGAGAAGTTTGAGCGGCAGCTTTTCATTGGAACTTTCTCCTTATGGTTCAGATGCTTTAACGCCTGAGAAAACAGGCTGCATGCGTCCTGAGCCCTTGGAGAGTATAGCCCTCAGCTAAAAAGAGAGGTCAACCGGGAAGGGGGGGGGAAGCAGAGCGCCTGTCACTTGCACAACCCGGACCGGGTTGTTCGCCAGACGCAATGTTCAGTATGATGAAGTTATAAAATGTTTCAAGTTTGCTCTCTTGCCTGAATATAAGGTTATCGATTGTGAACTTTTTACACAGAATATCCCGATGAGTCAAATAGGAAAAAACGATGAGTAGTCGTTGCCGGATTAGGAAAAATAATTGATTATGTTGTCTTGAGTAAGAGGTGCACAGTCATAATGGGGCCATGTTTATGAGATGTTTTATGGTGGAGGCAAATTGTCGTGCAGGGTTTGGTGACAGGTGTTTTTTGTGTGGGTATTTTTTGATGTTGCTTGTTGCACTAAGAGTTGCTGGCATATATGCCAGCCAATAATTTTTTTGAAGCCCAAGATGTGTGGTAGAATATTTTATAATTACTGATTTTTGATGATTGACGAGAAGCAGGAGTAATTTATAAATTTTTAGATAAAAGGAGTAACTATGGAATTTGTTTCAAAAAATGCCCCATTACAGATCAAGACGTTAATTCTATTATTACTGGCATCTTTTTGGGTTTCAGGTTGTGTCCCCTCCACTGGGCCAAAATTTACTCAAGGGATGGCGCCGCCAACCGGGAAATCGATAGTTTATTTTTATCGGACAAATGATTTCATGACCAATACTACCCTGCCGGACATTCTTGATAACGGGAATAAGATAATTTCAAATTTTTCTGCTAATTCATATCATGAATATATTATGGAACCGGGGAGGCATACCTTTGAGCCTAAACAATTCGGGTTATTTAAAAAAGAAACGGTGACCATCGATGACGCCAAGCCCGGCGAAACTTATTATGTCCAGCTTAAACTCCATATAGGCTTCATTGGCCTGACCCGAATGGCCTCGGTTACGGCATTGCAGCAAATTAAAGCATGCTACCGGGTTTACGGGGCAGGCGAAGAGTCAACATCGTCTCCCGCACCTTCGCAAAATAATTCTCCATCTTCCGCCATTCCGGTGTCATCGCCTGTGGCGGCTGAAAGTCAAAGGCCGTCAGTTAAGGCGGTTAGCAGGGCATCACAGTCGTTTCTTTATGTAAACGCTTCACCCGTAGAATCCAGAATAAGAATTCTTAATATTAACCCCAAATTTAACCAAGGAATGGCGTTGGTGCCGGGGCGTTATCATCTCGAAACATCGGCACCCGGTTATTTGACGGATAAGAGATGGATTTCGTTACAGTCGGGCGAACAAAACGTGACCATTACGCTTTCTCCGAAGCAAACTGCTCTTGTTCCGCCTCCGGCCCCGCAAGTCAAAGCTGAGATCATAGCCGCCTCTCCCGAGATTGATTCCTATATCAAAATGTTGCGGTCGAATGATCCAGGGCAAAAGAGGGACGCGGCAAAAATAATTTATAATTCATACTCAAATGATTCGGCCCTTTTGCAAGTAGCCAATGAGGCTTTGCTCAACGGCTATAATGAAAATACGAATAGTAAACTGCAAATTGATGCCATGGCGTGGTTGTGCAAGGCGATAGGTCGATCTGGCCAGAAAAAGTATTTATCGACATTGCAACAGGTGGCCAATGCTACAAATAGTAGTAAGTTGAAGAAATATGCATTAAAAAGCGCTAAGGACTTAGGGGGTATGTGATTTTTATGAACTAAGGTTAGCTCTACGGCTTGATGAGTGAATAACTCTGACCTTCAATTATTGGGTGGCAATAACTATGATGAAGATGGTGGCGGTGTGACCGGAAAAAGGATTGTTTCAATAGTTGTTTTGATTTTTTTGTTTTGTTATCCCCTGGTGGCCTCGGCTGAACAAGATAAATCGTTTGGTAAAAAAGTTGGAGAAGTCGCCCGAGAAGTGAAAGAGGGTACAACAGAGGCCTTTCGCCAAACCCAAAAAGTAGTCAAGAAGACTTCGTCCGAAGTTGCAGGAGATTCAAAGTCTTTGTGGCAGAAAGCCAAAGAATATCCGGGTAAGTTTTGGGATGATGTGAAAGAGGGATTTAGGAAGGACAAGTAGTTTTTTGTTTTTCTGTTATATCTGTGGACTTTTTATGAAGAATCAAAGGTCAAGTCGTCGAGTCGTTGTGACGGGGATGGGGATCGTTTCTTGTCTAGGTCTTTCTCGGGCAGAGGTTAGAGAATCCCTTAAAACCGGCAAATGCGGAATTTTGCTGGATCATGAGCGGAAAACGTTGGGGTTTCGGAGTGGGCTGTCCGGAAGGATTAAAGGCTTTAGCGCAGAGCGACAGCTTGATCGCAAGTACCGGAAAACATTGCCTGAATTTGGCTGGTGGGCGTGGGATGCCGTTTGCCAGGCGCTGGAACAGGCAGGTGTTGATCCGGAAAGTTTAGCCGGGGATACCAGGGCCGGCCTTATCTTCGGCAATGACTCCTCCGTGGTTACCGGCGTGGAGCAGTGTGAGGTGTTGCGGGCCGCCGGAGAAACAAGGGGTATAGGCAGCGGTCATATCTTTCGGCTTTTAACCAGTACCATTACCTTGAATCTCTGTACTAAACTAAAATTACATGGCTCTTCATGGTCGATAAGCAGCGCTTGTGCCAGTGGGGCGATGGCGATCGGCCAGGCTGCGGAATTAATCGCATCCGGGAAACAGGATCGCGTTATTTGCGGTGGCGCCCAGGAGATTTCCTGGCAGTCGATGTGTAGTTTTGATGCGATAAACGCTTTTTCCCGACGGGAGGATGAACCGGAAAAATCGTCTCGTCCTTTTGATCAGGGCAGGGACGGTCTGGTGCCCAGTGGTGGCGCGGCAGTGGTTTTTTTAGAAGAACAAGGGCAAGCTCGGGCGCGTGGCGCTAAGATTCTTGCTGAAATATGCGGTTATGATACTTCTTCCGACGGGCATCATATTTCTGCGCCAAGCGGCGAAGGATTGTTGCGGGCAATGGCCGGGGCAATTAATGATGCGAATTTGTCTCCCGATGATATTGATTTGGTTATGGCTCATGCCACTTCCACTCCAATGGGCGATTCTCATGAGGCAAAGGCTATCGCTGGGTTGTTCGAAATAGAGAACGAGAGGCAGGGGCCGGTGGTCGCTGCGGTGAAATCGTTGACCGGCCATGAGTTTTGGATGGCCGGGGCCTCGCAGGTGGTCTATGGCCTGTTGATGAGCCGGGCGGGTTTTGTGGTCGGTCATCCTAATCTGGATAATCCTGATTCGGCCGCCGCCGGGCTAAATATTCCTAGAAATACCATGGATTTCTCTCCCAAGTACATTCTTTGCAATGCCGCCGGTTTTGGTGGGGTCAACGGATGTCTGGTTGTTAAGGCTTCAATTTGAAAACTGATGTTGTCGTCGTCGGTAGCGGCATCAGCGGCCTTACTGCGGCCTTGTTTCTTGCCAAAAAAGGTAAGCGGGTGACCATTGTTGAGCGCACTGCCCGTCCCGGCGGAGCCTTGAAAAGATTTAAGCGGCAGCATACTTCGTTTGATGTCGGCTTCCATTATACTGGTTGCCTTGGTGATGGTGAAATTCTAGCCATGTTATGGGCTTATCTCGGCATCACTCCTCACCTTTCCGTTCTGCCTTTTCCTGAACATGGTCATGATGCCCTAAATATTGAAGGGTTGGATCAGGTGGTCAGGGCCTATTTTTCCTATGAGCAATTCGGCGACGAGCTCAATCGTATTTTTCCCGATCAAAAAAGGGCGATCCGGAAATATTTTGCAAAGATCAAGCAAATCTGCGCAGAAATTCCTTTTTATAACCCCGACCTTGAATTAACCCCATTTTTGCGGGGTTACAAGGGTGCCTCGCAATCCCTGTATGATTATCTTGAAGAGTTGACCCCCGATCGGAATCTCCAGGCCGTTTTGGCTTCTCCCGCCTTTCTCTATGGGGTTCCCGTTGCCAAGGCCAGCGTTGAGGTGCATGCCATGGTCGCCCATGGTTTTTATTCAGGGGCCTATGGTATTGACGGAGGCGGACAAGCCATAGTCAACGCATATCTTCAGGTTTTAAGGCAATATGATGTAATGGTGCTCACCCGGCATAAAGTCGAATCGATTCAGGTTGAGGGGGGTCAGGTCTGCGGGGTGGTAACCGATCAACAAACGGAAATTAGCTGTGCCGATGTGATCTTTACCGGTCATCCCTCGGCGGTGCCGGCCATGGTGCCCTCGGGATTTTTCAGGCCGGCATATAGCAATCGGTTGTTGGAGTTGCAAAATACCTGCTCCATGTTCGCCGTGTTCGGCACGGTTAACATGGAGAGCGCGGGCCAAGAGCCTGACTGGGTGAATTATTATCATTTTCCCAATGGGGCCGAGGTGTTGCCTGAATCAGTCGAGGTGGGCTCACGGCGAGCGTTGATGATGACAATGCCCGGCAGACGTGACTCCACTTGCTTGAAAGAAAAGGGAAATGGGGTTATATTATTGCGACCAGCCTATTGGCGAGAAGCCATTGAATTTCATAAGACGACCTGTGGAAATCGTCCTGCCGATTATTTGACCTGGAAAGAATCCGTAGCGGAAGAAATGATTGGGGCAGCAGAAAAAAATTGGGGAGATATTTGTGGTAAGATTAATCCTCTTGCTATAGGTACGCCCCTGACTTTTCGCGATGAATTGGGGGGGGTGGAAGGTTGTGCTTATGGGGCGCAGCACGGGATTTCACAGTTTAATCCCGGGGCTCGTACCCGGTTGCCGGGGTTCTGGCTTAGCGGGCAGAGTACGTTGATGACCGGGGTGGTTGGTGCGGCATTATCCGGTATGACCACCGCCGGTGAGATGACCGGTCTTGAAGAAATGTGGGAGGGAATCCGACAGTGTCGCTGAAACGAGTGGTGATAACCGGTTGTGGTGCCGTGTCGCCCTTTGGCTTAGGGAAGAAAGCCCTGTTTGATGGGATTTGGGCCGGCCATTCTGCCGTGCAAGTCATGCCCGGTTGGGGACATATTAAAGGGCTAAAGAGTCTGTTGGCGGCGCCGGTACCTGATTTCGACAGCAAAGAACTTTTGCCTCGATCTTTGCGGCGGACGATGGGGCCGATGGGCATTTATGCAGCTCTGGCGGCAAAGGAAGCGGTCAACGATGCCGGTCTTGATGAAACAAAGCTTGCTTCGGGATCGGTTGGGGTGGCTATTGGGTCAACCACCGGCAGCCCAACCGCCTATGAAGATTTTTATCGAAGTTTTTTGCCGACGGAGGCCATTGATCAGGTAAAGTCCGGTGAGTTTTTCAAGATAATGGGCCATAGCTGTGCCGCTAATGTATGCCTTTTTTTAGGAATTAACGGAGAACAATGGTCGCCGGTTAGCGCTTGTACCTCGGCTTCCCAGGCCATCGGCCTGGGTTATTTGCTTATTCAGGCCGGTCGGCAGCAGGCGATGTTATGCGGCGGGGCGGATGAGGTTCATCCTTCCGTTACCGGCGTATTTGATGTGGTGCGGGCAGCCTCTTGTCGTAATGACGATCCGGCCGTCTCGTCAAGACCCTTTGATCGGGATCGTGACGGTGTTGTTTGTGGTGGCGGCAGTGGGGTGTTGGTGCTGGAAAGCTATGATTCCGCCATGACGCGAGGGGCTGCAATTTATGGTGAAATTTTGGGGTTCGGCCATGTGAATGATAGTAAGCATATTGCTAATCCCCATGAAGAATCCATGACCCGGGCCATGGAAAATGCCCTCAATGATGCGGGAATCGATAGGGCGGAAGTTGATTATGTGAACGCCCATGCCACGAGTACCGAGTTAGGTGATGTGGCCGAAGCCAGGGCTATTTTGTCGGTGGTGGGTAAAAATACGCCGGTAAGCTCTGTTAAAGGACATATCGGCCATACTCTTGGCGCCGCAGGATCCCTGGAAACAATTATTGTTCTGGAGATGCTAGCCCGGCAGGAGTTGGTGCCGACCCTGAATTTGGATAATCCAGATCCCCGGTGTGGGGAAATCGATTTATTTCGGCAACTTAAAAAACAAAAAATATCGACCGTGATAAAAAATAACTTTGCACTGGGCGGCGTCAACGTTGCTTTAGTGATCAGGAGATTTGCTTGATGATGTCAGATGATGAACTTCGGCGGCGGGTTGTTGAAGCCTTGGCGGAAGAGTTTGAGCTTAACCCAGAGCAGATGGGGCCGGAGGCCACTCTCTATGATGATTTGGGGCTTGATAGCCTTGATGCCGTGGATATGGTGGTGGTTTTGGAAAAAACATTCGGCATGAAGTTGACCGATGAGGAAACTTTGCGGTCAATCAGAACGATGAATGATCTTTTTGAATTTCTCATCCGCTTAAAAAACGAGAAAAATGCATAGCGCCTTAGTGACGCTTAAAAAGGTTCTGCTTAATTTGTACCTCTGGCCATTTTTTGGCTTGATTACCTTGATTTCGGTTTTTGTCTTTCCATTTATGTTTGCGGTCAAAGTTGTATTGTTCCGTAAATCAGTAGCCCGAGCAGTTCGCGGTATGATAAGGCTTTACGGCTGGGTTTTAGTCCGAGTCGTGCCTTTTATGGCTCCGGTGGTGGTTGAAAACAAAGCCGGCAGGTTGCCGTTGCCGGTCATTTTTGTTGCCAACCACTGCTCGGCGGTTGATCCTTTTTTGTTCGGCATGCTAAATGTTGAAAATGCTTTTGTTACAACCTGGCCCTTTAAAATCCCGGTTTATGGGATAATGATGCGCATGGCCTGTTATATCGATGCCCGGGCCGGTTGGCAGGATATTTTGCAGCAGGGCAGCCGGTTGCTTGACTCTAATTGTTCCTTGATCATCTGGCCGGAAGGGCATCGCTCTCTGACCGGGGCAATCGGGCGGTTCAGGAAGGGTGCTTTTCAATTGGCCGTTCTTGCCGGTCGTCCGATAATTCCGGTTTGCATCAAGGGAAGTGGCCAGGTATTGCCACCCGGCAAGAGATTGTTTAATCCCGGCCGGATAAAAATGGTGCTGTTGCCGCCTGTTTATCCTGAAAACAGTAACGATTTAGGGGGAGACATCGAAGCGCTCATGGCAAAGGCGCGCCAGTCCATTGAAGATGAACTAACCGGCCGGGGAATAATTTAACCGCCTATGGTTTAACCGTTGCGATCAACCTTGATCTTGCGTGTAAAGATAATGACACAATCATTTTATGAAAAATATAACCTGGAAGATGGGTTGAGTCTGCGTCGGGCAGATCTTGCTCGGCAGGAGCAGGTCCAGGTTGAACTTTTGCAAATGCATCTCATGCAAGCCGCTAACACACATTTTTATAGAAATCTTTGGCAACAGGTGGATTTTTCTTTGAGTCAGGTTGATTCACTAGCCGATCTACAGGCTTTGCCGATGACCTCACGCCAAGATCTTGATGCCGGGTCCGTTGCTTTTATTCATGCCGACGCTGAGTTGCCTGCGGATATAACCCTGACCTCCGGCACTACCGGGGAAGCTATAATTGTGCCTTATACCGCCGCGGATTTAGACCGATTGGCTTTTAATGAAATGATGGCATTTTATAGTGCCGGGGTACGGCCTGGTGATCGGGTTTTGCTCTGCGTAACCTTGGATCGCTGCTTTATCGCCGGATTGGCCTATTATTCCGGGATTGTTAAATTAGGGGCGACTGCGGTGCGGAGTGGGCCCGGCAACTTTGCACGGCAATGGGAGTTGATCCATAAATTAAAGCCCGCGGCTATTGTCGGAGTGCCGTCTTTTTTGCTGAAGCTGGCCCAATGGGGAGAGGAAAACGGAACAAACCCTCAGCAAAGCGGGGTTGGCGCCCTGGTGACCATTGGTGAGCCGATTCGCAAATCCGATCTGACCTTAACCCCCCTTGGGCAACTTCTGGAAGAGGCGTGGGGGGCAAAACTTTTTTCCTCCTACGGGGCAACGGAGTTGGAAACCGCATTCGGCGAGTGTGCCGCCTCCTGCGGGGGGCATGTTCACCCGGAATTGATGATGGTTGAGATTATCGATGACCAAGGCAACCCTGTTTCTCCCGGCAACCCTGGTGAAGTTGTGGTGACCCCCCTTGGGGTGAAGGGGTTCCCGTTGGTCAGGTTCCGGACCGGTGATGTGGCCCGGTTGCATGTCGGGCCATGTGCGTGCGGTTGGCAGACCCCGCGGCTCGGGCCTATTGAGGGTCGTCTGGCGCAGCGGCTTAAATACAAAGGGACAACGCTTTATCCGGAGATGATTTTTCAGGCCCTGGATGAGGTTCCGGGGCTTGGCCCCTATTATGTTGAAGTTCATTCCGCCTATGACCTGTCTGATGAGGTTAGGATTGTAATTGGTGCTGATGAAGAGTTGCCGATGGAGAGCATATCGGCTCTTCTTCAAGCGCGCCTTAGGGTGCGTCCGGTTGTCGTAACCAGATTTAAGGCAGAGGTTGTTGCAAAGATAGAAAATACAGACGGGCGAAAAATTAAAAAATTTTTCGATCTGCGCAAGGTGATTTGAAAATGAGTTGCTTGACCAATCATTGGGGTGTTGAGTTTTCCCAAAAAGAAATTGCCAGGACCAGGATCAGCAAGGGTCTGTTGTCTTTGGAACTCGAACTGTCGAGAATTTGCAACTTGCGTTGCATTTATTGTTATGCCGCTTCAGGCTTAGCGGTGGAAGGCGAACTTGCCTTCAGCGAAATTCAGGATGTCATTGGTCAGGCCGCTGCCCTTGGTGCTCAAAAAATTATTGTTCTGGGGGGCGGCGAACCTTTTTTGTACCCAAGACTTTTTGAGGTGATCGAGGCTATTCAGCAGAAGGGGATGCAGGTTGATATTTTCACCAACGGCACCTTGATCACCCCGGCAAAGGCAAGGGAGTTGTATGCGCGCAAGGTTGCGGTTGTTATTAAAATGAACAGCCGCCAGGCTACGGGCCAAGATTATCTTGCCGGGCGCAAGGGAACCTTGGCAGAAATAGAGCAGGGGCTTGCCGCGCTGCAAGAGGCGGGCTATCCGGATGCCGATCATCCCTTAGGAATTCAAACAATTATCTGCAAGCAAAATTATGATGAACTTCCCGACCTGTGGCGTTGGGCTCGGCGGCAAAACATCATTCCCTATGTCGAGGTTATGACCATGCAGGGCAGGGCAACGGAGAATCTCGACCTTGAAGTTGCCCCGGCCGCGATCAAAAATATGTTTGAGACCTTGGCGAAAATAGACGCGGCAGAGTTCGGTAATAATTGGACCCCCCATCCGCCGCTGGTGGCGTCACAATGTGCCCGCCATGAATACTCTTGTACTGTGACCTCAGTCGGGGATGTTTATCCATGTCCGGGGGTGAGTGTGTCGGCCGGCAATATAAGGCAGCAATCCCTTGCTGAAATTATTGGTGAAAGCCCGTTGATCCAGGATTTACGTAATATCAGAACCAAGATCAAGGGTAAATGCTCGGCTTGTGATTTAAATGAATATTGCTATGGCTGTCGTGGTCATGCCTATCAGGTAACCGGTGATTATCTGGCCGAGGACCCATTGTGTTGGCTTAAAGGGTGAGGCGTAATTAAATGTGTTTTGTTAGAAAATCATCTTGCGGTTATCTGCTGGCGACCGTCATCTTTGTCTGTTTTTTGACGGCGCCGAGAGTAGGTTCGGCGGCTGTGGTCAAAACGGTTGATAACCACGGAACATGGTCTTTGCTGGGCGGTTATGGTTTTACCCATCCGGGCATGGGTAAAACCAAGAAGTGGGTTGAAACCGTAGACCTCATTTTTCAGCATGAGCAGGTTCTCATTGATCAGATCGGTTCTTCCTGGTACCAGGGTCGACATTCGCTGCTGGTTGAGTTGCCGGTTTATTTGGTGGTGGATCCGGTGCTGGAACCGATGGTCGCTTTAAATTTTCTTGCGTGTTGGACTTTTACGGCTAACGACGAGTCGCTGCCCTATGTTTTTGGCGGCGGCGGGCCGCTTTATACCGATGCCGAGATCCAGGGGATGGGCGCCCATTTAAATGGCAACTATTTGTTCGGAGCTGGATTGCGTTATAAGATACGCGGGGATCGATATTTAAAATTTGAATATCGTTTTAATCATATCTCAAATGGTGGGCGTAAAGACCCTAACGATCCTCTTAACTCCAGTAAAATTTTATTCGGAATTACTTTTTAGTCATTCGGGCCCTGGGGCTATGGAAAAGATAAAGCACTCTAAAATTTATGCCTATGATTTTTCCGATGCGCCGGGGAGGGAGGTCACTGATTTTATCGGTGAGATCCCCCCGCGCTGGGGGCGGATGCCTGTTTTGAGCCGAGCCGTGGTTGTCGAAGCGGGCAGGGTTTTGCTTGAAAATGGGATCTTGCCGGGTGTGGGGCGTTTTCTGGGTCTTGGCAAAAAGGTCGGCCTGATCGGGGCAACCAAGTATGGTTCTCTGGCCACGGATTTTGATTTTGCCGAGAGCTTGGCGGCTGGCCCGAATTTGGCAAGTCCCGCTCTGTTCGGCTATACTTTGCCTAATATTCCTCTTTCGGAAGCAGCGAATCAATTTGGTTTAACCGGTCCGGTTTATGCTATTTTTGCCGAACAGAATCTTCTTGAGGCGGCGGTGGCTGAGGCCAAGCTGTGGCTTGAAAGTCGGCACGATCTTTATGCCATGCTGGCTTGCGCCTTTGACTGTATCGAGACCGCTGACTCCGGTCCCAGTTTATCAATAACCTTTACCTATGTGAGCTGATCATATGCCGGTCGTAGCGCTTGTTTATCCTAAGTGGAACAAAATCCCAGAACAGACTGAATTTCATTTGCCGCCTCATGGCCCGGTATGTGTGGCCGCCTCAATCCCGGAGAGATATGAGGTTAATTTCATTGATGAAAATGTCGATGAGCTCGATTTTTCCGCTGCCCCGGACGTGGTGCTGCTCTCAATGATGCTTACCTGCCAGATCCCCCGAGGCAAGGAAATTGCCGCCAAGTTCCGTGCGCAGGGTATCCCTGTTATTTGTGGCGGCATTGCCACGATGCTGCATGCGGAAGAAATGGCTGGTCATGTTGATGCCGTTTTTCTTGGAGAAACCGAGGGGGGCCGCTTGGATACGGTGTTGGTTGACCTGGAAAACGGCTGTTTGAAGCCGAAATATGATTATTTTCATGATTTTCCGCCCATTGAGAGTGTCGGCCCGGCTCGGCGCGAGATTTTGAATCTTGATCGCTATAAGTATCGGGGAGTAAGAATGGTTGATTTGGTTCATGCCTCCAGGGGCTGCAGGTTTAACTGTTTTCCGTGTGCCACCGCCTACCTTGGCGGGCGGCAATTCAGACCTCGGCCCATTGATAAGGTTGTCGAGGAATTGGTGGGGATCGACAACAATCGTTTGTTTTTGGTAGATAACTCTCTGGCCCAAGACAAAAAGTGGGTTTTGGACCTTTTTGAGGCGATTACGCCGCTCAAGAAAAAATGGATCAGTCATCCGATCTTGGATGAAGACGAGGTGATTGCCAAAGCTGCCGAGGCTGGCTGTTGGTATGTTTATCAGGCCGTGTTTGACACCTCGGATGTGATCAGGGATCGGGTTAAAAGGTTGAAAGATCACGGCATCGGCGTGGAAGCGGCGGTGCTGTTGGGTACGGATAACCAAGACGCCGATTACATTAAGCGGTTGGTGGATTTTCTCCTTGAAATCGATATTGATATGGCTGAATTTTCTATTCTCACCCCATTTCCCCATACTCCGGTTACTGCTGAATTCAGCAGAGACGGGCGGATTCTCCATAAAGATTGGAATCGCTACACCACGGCGGAAGTTTGTTTCCAACCCAAAAAGATGACCCCGGATGAGTTGCAGCAAATGTATGGTTATGCCTGGGAAACGTTTTACCAAGATATGTCCCAGTCCCTGCGGATGGGGCGGTTGTTCAGTGAGGTGGTAAAAAAGGAAATGGCCGACGGCTCTTATGTTCCCCATCGATTGGCGGCGGAACGTAAATGGCAGGCGTCATAATTGCCATGGCTCTTGATTGTCTTTTAATCTCCGCCAACAAGGTGGTTACCCCCTATCCCGTTTATCCTTTGGGGCTAGCCCATATCTCTGCCGCCCTGCTTCAGGCCGGGCACCGGGTAAGCCAGTTTGATATGTTGGCTGAGGGGGGTGCTAAACCCTTGCGCCGTCTTTTGCAAAACCATAATTATCAGATGATCGGGGTATCAATTCGTAACTTGGATACGGTTGACAGCACTGCGCCTGAAGGCTTTTTACCTGAAATTGCGGCAACCGTTGATCTTGTTCGGCAACATTCACAAGCAGTGATTGTGTTGGGGGGAGCGGGTTTTTCCATAATGCCGGAAGAGTTGCTGGCATTACTCAAAGCCGATTACGGGGTGGTGGGGGCAGGAGAAATTCTGATGCCATGGCTGGCGGATCAAATTGCCGCCGGCAACCTGCCCCGTGAAAATATTTTTAAAAACCCCTCTCCTGATTATTCCTGGCATAAGCCTGTTTATAGCTCCCAATCTCTCCCGTATTATGACGGCCACGGTGGAATGTTGAATATCCAGACCAAGCGGGGTTGCCCCTTTCGATGCTCTTATTGTACCTACCCCGCCATCGAGGGTAGGACCATGCATTATCGTGATCCCGAGGAAACGGCGGATGAGGTTTTTCGTCTTAAAAAAGAGCATGGCGTCAAATTTATTTTTTTTACCGACGGAGTATTTAATGATCAAAAAGGCCATTTTCGCATGGTGGCCGAGGCCTTGGCGAAAAGGGGCAATAAAACCCCTTGGAGCGCGTTTTTTAGACCGGTCGGATTGAGAGAAGAAGATTTGATCCTCATGAAAAAAGCAGGGCTTGCCGCAATGGAGGTCGGAACCGATGCCGGGTGTGATCAGACCCTTGCCGCCCTGGATAAAGGTTTTTTTTTCAGTGACGTGTTAAAAACCAACAATCTTGCCCGGAAAGCAGCGGTTCCCTGTGCTCATTTTGTGATGTTTGGTGGGCCTGATGAGGATCAGGCAACCTTGGACGAAGGGTTGGCCAATATGGCGAAGCTTGAAGAATGTGTGATCTTTGCTTTTGCCGGAATCCGTATTTTGCCGAAAACCACGTTGCATCAACGGGCAATTGCCGATGGGGTGATTTCAGCGGATCAAGCGCTTTTGGCTCCAACTTTTTATTTTTCACCCAAGCTTGCGGAGCTTGATCTCGGTCAAAGAATCCAGGCGGCATTTGCCGGTCGCCTGGATCGTATTTATCCCTGCTCGCGGGTTGCAGAACAAATAGCAATGCTGCATAACGTTGGGCATGTCGGTCCGTTGTGGGATGCTCTTTTGCCAAGGCGACAATAAACTAAGGATCAATAAGTGGCCAGAGCCGGTTATGAAAATATAATGGTGGTGATTCCGGTCTATAATCATGGCGCAACCTTGCCGGCAGTTGTTGAGGCGGTTATAGCCGCCGGCTGGCCCGTGTTGGTGGTGGATGATGGCAGCAGTGATGAAGGGTTGCGCGCAATTTCCGATTTTGACTGTTATCTCACCCAGCTGCCCCGCAACATGGGGAAAGGTGCGGCTATAATGGCCGGGGCCAGGGAGGCCCAAAAACTTGGTTATGGGCGAATTATCACCCTGGATGCCGATGGCCAGCATGATCCCGACGATGCGGTGGTCTTGGCCGAGAGGTCTGCAAAGCACGAGGGGCCGGCAATTATTATAGGAGCCCGGCGGATGATCCAGGAGACGGTGCCTAAATCCAGCCTTTTCGGTCGTGATTTTTCAAACTTTTGGGTGAAGCTCGAATGCGGATTGGATTTGGCTGATACCCAGAGCGGAATGAGGTTATATCCGGTTAAGGAACTATTGCAGCTCAACCCAGGCCGTCTGAGATATGATTTTGAAGTCGAGGTCTTGGTCCGGGCGGCGTGGGCCGGGGTGGCCATCGACTCGGTGGAAATTTCGGTACATTACCCGCCTCGGGACGAGCGGGTCAGTCATTTTCATAAGTTGAAGGATAATTTGCGGTTAACCGGATTGCACACGTTGCTGATAGGTAGACGTCTGATTCCATGGCCCCATTTAAAATTGGTTAAACAATCAACGCCGCGGCTTAGAGAACAGCTTGTGGTGCGGCATCCACTTAAAACTTTAAAAAAAATATGCCGGGAAAACGCCTCCCCGGCGGGCCAGGCCGTTGCCGTTTGGATGGGTCTCTTTCTTGGGGCGCTGCCCCTGATTGCCTGTCATACCCTGGTAATTATTTATGTTACCCATCGTTTGCATATGAACAAGGTGGCGGCGGTTGCCGCCAGTCAGTTTTGTGCGCCGCCGGTGGTGCCGGTGCTTTGCATCCAGGTCGGATTTTTTATGGTCAATGGTCGGCTGTTACTTGATCTTTCCTGGCAAAAATGGCTGCTTGAAATCCCCCAACGGTTGGGGGATTGGCTCTTGGGCTCGTTGATCGTCGGTCCATTGTTGGGGTTTGTCGGCGCCGGGCTCATCTACTGGTTTTCCAGCCGGTTACAGGCTCATAAAAAAGCACAGTTGTCAGGGCATTAATGGCTGCCAAGGCTAATGCAAAACAACGCCTGGAGGCGCTGGGCCATGGAATCTTTTATCTAGCCATGCGTCTTTTTGGGCAGCGGGGTGGCTATATTCTGTTGTGGCCGGTAATCTTTAGCTATGTTTTGTGCAGCCGAAAGATAAAACAGCTCTCCGGCCCTTATCTTCGAAGAAGGTTCCCGGAGCATGGTTTTGTAAGGCGTTGGCGCGATACCCTTAAAAATCTTATCGCCTTTGGTCGGGTATTGGTGGATCGGGGCTGGATGGGGGTGAGCGGCGAGGATTTACAGGGTGAAATCGTCGGCTATGAAAAGCTTGTTGCGCTGGCAGAGCAGGGGAAAGGCGTTGTTTTGCTCACCGCCCATGTGGGCAATTGGCAGACGGCTTTTGCCCATCTTGGTGATTTGCCGGTGCCGGTTCATGCCTTGATGCGCTATGATCAGCAGGCGGTAGCCAAGCACTATTTTGATCTTCGTGGCAAAGAGCGATCCTTTGCCATTATTAATAGTGATGGTCCGTTGGGTGGGGTGGTTGAAGCAACCGCTGCTCTACAGCGCGGGGAGATGGTCACGATCATGGGAGATCGGTTAGAGGGTGGCTCATTTGTGACCGTAGATTTCTTAGGTGATGCTGTGCGCCTGCCTGCTACCGCCTATGTTTTGGCGGCCTGCGTCGGTGCGCCGGTGGTGGTGGTGTTGGCCGCTAAAACCGGTAGGAAAAACTTTCAGTTACGGGTTTGGGGTGTTTGGCATCCTCGGTATGAAAATCGTGGTGAGCGGGCTGAAATGCTCAGGGAATCCGGGTTAAAGTTTGTGAAAATACTGGATAATTACTTAAGGAAATATCCATATCAATGGTATAATTTTTATGATTTTTGGAAGCAATAAGTTCTGAAATTTTTTTATAAAAAACGTAACTTTAAAAAATGGTAGACCCAAGATGGATGATTTGAAAAAACGGCTTAAAGAAATATTTGTAGAAGACCTCAAGGTTCAAGGGGTGACTCCGGATGAGATTGACGATAATGCGCCGTTGTTCGGCGATGGTCTGGGCTTGGACTCTCTGGATGCCGTGGAGCTTGTTGTTTTGATCCAAAAACATTTTAACGTTCAGATTGCCAATATGGATGAAGGGCGGGAAGCATTTGCCTCTATAAACAGTTTGGCCGCATACATTCGGGAACACTTGAAATAGCCAACGCAAGGGGGATGAATATTTCTGAGGGATCTGTTGCTATAAGCGGGTTGGGTTGTATCTCGGCGGCCGGGCGCGATGTGGAGGAGCACTTGCAGACTTTTGTCGAAAGATCAATCGTGCCCGCGCCTGTTCCTGGCCGGTTGTTTGAAACTTCCTTGCCATACCCTGTTTTTGCCGTCGGGCCGGACCCTCTATCCCCATGGAGCCGTGCTCTGCTCGAGAATCTCCAGCCGAAGATTTCGTTGATCGAGTTAAGCCGGACTTCGTTGTTGGTTTTAGATGCAGCACTCCAGGCAATCCGGTCCGCCGGTCTCAATCTGGATAAGTTGCAAAAAAAACGGGTAGGCATCTGTCTGGGGACCACGGTTGGCTGCGCCTTTAATGATGAGGAGTATTACCGGACCTGGCGCCGGGGTGGCCGACCTTGTGCGGCCCCTATTTTCCGTTATCTGGGCGGGAATATAGCCTCGGTGTTACAGGCGATTCTCTGTCTTCGGGGACCGGTCGGCGTGATAACCAATGCCTGTGCTTCCGGGACCGATGCCATTGGTGTAGCTAAAAATTGGCTAAATACGGATCGATGTGATCTTGTCATCGCCGGAGGCGCTGATGCTTTGTCCCGTATTGCCTATAATGGCTTTGCCTCGTTGATGTTAGCCGATCCTGATGCTTGCCGACCCTTTGATCAAAGTCGCAAGGGGTTGAATCTGGGGGAGGGCGCCGGAATTATGGTCTTGGCGAAAATAAGACAGGATGATCGTCCCGCCCTTGGTTGGGTGCATGGCTATGGCACCGCAGCCGATGCCTGGCATCCTACTGCGCCTCATCCCGATGGGCGCGGGCTGCAGGCTGCGATCAAAAAGGCTGTTGCCGACTGTGGGGGCGGGATAAAAAAGGAGCAGGTTTCTTTGATTAACGCCCATGGTACCGGCACTCCCACAAATGATTTGGCCGAAACCACCGCTGTTGCCGCAGTTTTTTCTCAAGATTCCCTCCCTCCTCTTGTTTCGACCAAGGGCTTTACCGGTCATACCCTGGGCGCGGCCGGTGGCTTGGAGGCAATTTTTACCTTATTGGCTCTGGCGGCTGGTGAGAGTAAGGGGTCATTTCGTTGCGGCAATCCTGATCCTACTTTTCCATACCAGCCAATGTCTCAAGGCGTCCAGGTTGCTCTCAATGGCAAGATCGGAATATCCGAGTCTCTCGCTTTTGGGGGAAGCAATAGCTGTCTGGTTTTGGAGGCGGCGTCATGAGTGACAACGTTTTCATTCAATCAATTCAAGTAGCAGGTTGGCCTCTTGTCGGAGGTTTGCCTCAGCAGATGCAAAATGCCTTGCGGAGAGCGGATGATTTTATCCGGCTCGCTGTTTTTGTCGGGGCAAGAGCTATTGAATCCGTCCCCCTTGCAAACATAGGTCCAGCTGAGATCGGTATTTTTTTGGGAACAACCACCGGTCCCCTTGAGACAAACTTCCGTTTTCTTGATACACTGTTTGATGATGGCGAAGGCCGATGTTCGCCTACTTTATTTTCCCATTCAGTTCATAATGCGGCGGCCGGTTACTTGGCGAGATTGTTGAATGTCCAGGGCCAGACCTTAACCATGACCAGCTTTGGCTGGCCGTTTTTGTCAGCTCTCTGCGAAGCTCGAGCGGCTTTGGTTAAAAAAGAGGTCAAAGTTGCCTTGGTGTTGGGTGTTGAAGAGGAGAGTCCTGTGCTGATCTTCGATGAAGGGGGGGGGCTTGAAGCAGCTAGGGCTTGTCGAAAAGGGGCCGTTGCCTGGCTTTTGGTTGATGAACAAACCGCGGAAATATCGGCAGTGGCCCGGTTGCTTGATGTGCTGCTTGAAGAGCACCCCTGTGACCCCGGCTTTTTTTTTAACCGCGCCGGCGAGCTTGTTGCTCCAGGCATAACAGAGAACTGCAGCCAATACCCCTCGGCATTACAGGCGGCGGTTGTGTTAAGTAAAAAGGTTGAGGACTGCAGTTTGGGCGGCGAATCGGAACTTGCCTGGGGGGTAGAAGCGCCCTGCGGCAAGGCCTCGATCTTCATTGATTTTTAAGATAGTTAGGGTGGCAAGATATTTTGTTTGTTCGGCTATCATTTTAAATAAAGGATAATAAAGACTCCTCACGAGTTTATGGTGCCAATATGACTAAATCTCCAATCGCTTTTATTTCCGGGGCCAGCCGTGGGATTGGTGCGGCAATCGCTCTCCGCCTAGCCGATAGCGGGTATGATCTCTGGCTGAATTACCACTCTGCCCATGATGCCGCCCAAGCCCTAAAGGATAAAATCGAAGAAAAGGGGCAAGGTTGTCTGCTACTCCCCTTTGATGTTGCTGATGAGCAGGCGGTGTCGGCAGCCCTGGAGCCCTTGTTGGCTGATGAAGTGCCCTTTGCCTTTATCCATAACGCGGGAATCACCCGTGATACCCTGTTGCCTTTAATGCGCCGTGCTGAGTGGGATACGGTGCTGGAAGTGCATTTGACCGGGTTTTTTCTGTTGGCCCGCCTGTTGTCAAAGTTCATGGTTTCGAAAAGAAAAGGGAGAATTATTGCCATTTCTTCGGTCTCCGGGGAAACCGGCCAGGCCGGGCAGGTTAATTACTCTGCGGCCAAGGCTGGTTTGATCGGAGCAAGTAAGGCCCTGGCCCGCGAGCTTGCTAGGCGAAACATCTTGGTTAATGTGGTTTCTCCGGGCCTGATTGACACCGAAATGATCAAAGATGTGCCCCTTGACAAGGTGTTGCCCATGGTTCCATTAAATCGGGTTGGTACGGTGGAGGAAGTGGCCGGGGTAGTAAATTTTCTGCTTAGCCCTGACGCAGGTTATATGACAGGTCAGGTTATCGGGGTGAATGGCGGATTGTATATCTAAAGAATTATGTGATTGTGTTTGAGCTAAGATGTGGAAATTTTTTTGAGGTAATTTAGTCGCCGCATGTTTTTTTGTTTATTTCCTTAACCCAAAGAGGAAGCTTAAAATGATCCTACAAAACTCAAAAATACTAGTTTGTGTTATCTTGATCTCAGTTTTGATTTTGCTTTCGGGCTGCTCTTCCAAATATGTGGGCGAGTCGGTGGATTCGAGCGAAGTTATCGGTAAAAAAATGTTTTTAAAAACCAATCTGCATGCCGATCGGGGAACCGGCCATTTGTCCTCGGTTAATTATCAGGTTATCGGCAAGCTTATTAAGTGGGGATCTCCGGTAATTATTTCGGAAGAAAAAGTGTCTGATGATGCTCTACTGGATTTTGTGTTGAAGGAAATAGAGGCAAATGAGAACCATAATTTCTTTTTTCATGGACGAACCCTGAGATATGAGACTCCTTATAGTTATTTGAAAAAGATTTTAACGGAAGATCCGGCAGAGCTGGAGCGAACGATCGCCGGGCTGTCTGCTATCGATCAGCAGGGAATTGAGAAAGGGATAGTCTTGGTTGGCATGAGCAAGATCGGGGTCAGGGTGGCCTTAGGGGATCCGCCGGTATTTGCTAATCCTGATCCGAAGACGGCGGTAATCTGGCATTATTGGTACAATAAACGTGGTCAATTCAAGGTTGCATTTGATGAAGGTGGGATGGTGAAAGAAATAACGGGTTTTTACCCGGTTCGATAAATATTCACGATTCATTTTATCAGGAAAAGGGAGGCGTTTTGTAATGAAAAAAATCACATTTTTATTTTCGTTGTTCTTGGTTCATTTTTTGGTGGTTGGTTGTGCGACTAACCGTGGAGTTGTTAATCTTCAGCTTGAGGGTTCAACCGTCAGTCAAGCGACAAACGGCAAGAGTATTTTTGTTCAATCCGTATCCGATGCCAGGGTTTTCGAGGAAGCTCCTCGGAGTGCGGATATTCCTTCGTTGGGTTTTGGTGGGGCGACGGCAGCGTCTAATGAGATAAAAAAGCGGGCAATCGCAAGAAAAAGAAATGGTTTTGGCAAGGCCCTTGGCGATATATTGCTGGACGAGGGGCAAACCGTTGAGAAAGTTGTTAAGGATACCGTTTGCCGATCTTTTAAAGAGCTTGGTTATGAAGTCATCGATGATCCGGCAAAAGTAGATAAAGATACCATTATTGCCAAGGTTACCATCGATAAATTCTGGTCATGGATGAATCCCGGTTTTTGGGCGATTACATTAAATTCGGAAATATCAACGAAGATTGAGCTGAAAGATTCCTCCAAGCAAATAGATGAAACAATATATGCAAAGGTAGATGGTAAGTATCAGGTTGCCGGCACTGGAAACTGGTTGGAAATAATGCAGAAAGGTCTAACTGAATATTCAGGAAAGCTCAAGGCTGAGTTTTCCGGTTTAGCTGGTTTGTAGATTGGAGAGATCGTGTTGGTTATAACTTCACTCCCTTGTCTGGCGGAAAAGCTTGTGCCGCAACGGCCGCCGATGCTGATAGTTGATCAATTGATTGAGCGGCTTCCCGACCGGGCCATGACGGAATCGATTGTGCCTGAAGATGGTATCTGGGTTGATGCCGACCAGGGAGTGTTACCTGAATATTATATTGAATTGATTGCGCAAACCATGGCGGCGGTAAATGGTTATGACGCCCTCTGCCAAGGGAAAACGCCCCAGGATGGTTTTTTGGTGGGGGTGGATACTTTTTGCTGGCAAGAAAAAGCCGTTTCTGGTGAGCATCTATGGGTTGAAGTTGAGAAAACCTTCGAATTCGGGGCGGTTAAAATTTTTCGTGGTGTGGTTCGTAACGGGGCGCAGGTTAAGGCGACAGGAGAAATTAAGGTATGGGAAGGGGACACCTCGGCGGGTGGAAATTGATTATGTGGTTATTGCGAGGTGTTATTTTTTGTCTGTGTTGTGTGGTGTTTTCCCCTGAAAATGTTGCCGCCACCGACCAGAGCCTGGAAGATTTTTTAGCCGGGGTCGAGGCCCAGGCTGCGCAAGTTCATGCGTTGCGCTGCTCCTTTATCCAGGAAAAGCACCTGGCTGTTTTTGCGCAACCGGTAATTTTTAATGGTGTGTTAAATTTAGTCCGGCCGGATAACTTGCGCTGGGAGCTGGTCGCGCCGGTGCCTTCGGTTTTTATCTTGAAAGGGCAAAAAGGGATTCGTTGCACTGACCAGCAGCCGCCGCAATATTTTGATCTTAAGGACGATCCGGTGATGCAAATGGTGGCCAGCCAGCTTTGGACTTGGCTTGACGGCAAATATGGGCAGTTGAATCAATCATACCAGCTGGCAATGGCAGGTAGTTCATCTCTTTCCATAATCCCCAAGGATGACAAAGTGGTCGCCGAATTTATCGAATCGATAAACATTGTTTTTGATCCGGTTTCCAAGCAGCCGCAACAGGTGGAGATTTTCGAGCCCGGGGGCGACCTTACCAGAATTGTTTTTCATGGATATCAGTTGGATCATCTCCCGGATGAGGCACTTTTCGCCAGGTGTTATCGCGGTGAATAGGTCCGCCTTGTTGCGCTGGGTTTGTGCCTGCTTGTTTGTTCTGGTGGGAATTATTCTGGCCTTGCCGCTGCAGGTCAATGATGACGCCATGGACCTGTTGCCGGGCGAGGCGGTTCGTGGTGATCTTGAAATATTGATGCGGTTGGGGCTGGTTGATCGGGTTTTTTTGACTTTATCGGTGAATCCGGAACACTATCCGTCGTCGGCGGCAGCCCAGGCGGCCTTGAAAGGATGCACGGAAAAGGTAGGGGAAGCCCTGGCTGCGGAGAGTTCTTTTTCCGAGGTTCTCTATCGTTTTCCTAATGGTTATGAGTGGGAACTTTTCCGACAAATCGAGCCTCATCTCGCCTCACTGTTAACCAGTCGAGATCTTAGCGAATTTGGCCAAGGGCTAGCCCTTCCCGCCTTGGAAAATACTCTGCATAATGATTTTGTGCTGCTGAACACCCCGGCTGGCCTCGCCATAAAACGGCAGATACGTAGCGATCCCCTGGGGTTGACCCCGAAGATCCTTAAAAAAATGGCCCATCTTAAAAGCGAATATGCCATGACCGTTTCCGATGGCTATTTTGTCAGTAAAGATGGGTTGCATACCCTGGTAATGGCCCAAAGCGTTATGAGGTTGACCGACTCGGCTAATGCCGGGCAGGTTTTTAATTGTCTGCGCACCATTATGGGGTCGGCTCTTCAACCAGGTATGCAATGGCGGGTTATCGGCTCGCTACCACATACCCTGGCAAACGCAGAGTCCATCCAGCATGATCTTAAGATTCTTTTGCCGGTGGCCACGATTCTTTTACTGATTCTTATTTGGGTGGTGTTAAGAGATTGGTTTGCGTTGTCGATTCTGGGCGTTCCCTTTCTGGCCGCGCCCATGGCCATCGCCATCATGGGAATGGCGTACGGTAGAGTCAGTGCCCTGGCCTTGGGTTTTGGCATTGTTTTGCTTGGCATTGCCGTTGATTTTGCCGTCCATATTTATGTGGCCCTCAGCCGTGAGCCTGGTACCGATCAAGAAATTCTTCGTCGTCTGGTTCGCCCTGTTACCTTGGCTACCTTGACCACCGCCGGAGTTTTTGTGGTTCTCTTTTTTTCACAGGTGGTGTCGCATCGACAAATGGCCGCCCTGGCTTTATCAGGAGTTTGTTTGGCGGTAATGTTTTCCTGGTTGTTGATTCCTACCCTGGTCAAAAAGAAAAAGATAATTTCACCTCCTCGTTTGATCACGCCATCATTTACCACGCGACTTTCCCCGGTGCGCAAGATTATCGTTCTTGGGTTGTGGTTAGGCCTTATCGTTGCGGGGATCAATGCGTGGCCGGCTTTGCAATATAATGGTGATTTAAGGGTTCTCGATGCTCCCAATCAAAATGTTATCGAAGATGAAAGGTATTTTCGTCAGACCTGGCAACAACAAGGCGAACAGGTGTTTGTTGTTGCAGCCGGTGCGTCCCTGGCCGAAGCACTTGATAACAATTATGTCGTATATAGCGAATTGCAGCGGGCCGGGGTGGAGGAGTTTTCAAGTTTAGCGCCTTTGTTGCCGGGGCCGGTGGCCCAGCAACAAAACATGACGGCCTGGCGACAATTCTGGGCCGAACAGGGCGAAAGTTTTGTACATGATTTTCAACAGGCGGCCGCAAAAGCAGGTTTTTCCGAAATAGCCTTCAGGCCCTTTTTTGAGAAACTAGATCGACCGCCGGTGGCGATGAGTCCGGAGCGGCTTATGGCCGGTCCTTTAAAAGGTTTTTTCAGCTCCATGATTCGTTTGCCGGAGCAGCAGGGTGTTTACCGGGACAAGCATCAAACCCTGGTGTTGACCACCGTGAAGTCAGCCGCGGAGATCATGCCGATTTTGCTCAAGCTGGATGCGGATAATCCGGCGATCACCGTTCTTGCTAGTCAAAAATGGCGCTCCCAGGTTGAAAATTTACTACGGCAGGATATTGCCACCTTATCCGGCGCGGCCGCTGTCCTGGTTTTTTTGGTAAGCTTGGTGGCCTTCAGAAGGATGCGGGCGGTTATCGCTGTTTTGGCGCCGGTGGTTTCGGCCTTGGCCGCTATGGCCTTGTTCAGCTTGGCCACCTCCGGGGAGCTGAATATGATGCACGTTCTCATGGGGATAATGGTGATTGGTCTCAGTGTTGACTATGGGGTTTTCGTGGTCTGTTCCATCAGTGAAAAGGTTTCGACAACAACTTTTCTCGCCGTTTCCATGTGCGCCGCAAGTTCTCTTATCGGTTTTGGGGTGCTGGCTTTTGCCCGCCATCCTGCTCTTCATTCCCTTGGTGTTACCGTGTTATGCGGGATTGGGGCGGCTTGGCCGACGGCGCTGTTGGTCTCGCCCATCATTATTTCGTCTTTTAGTAACAAGGGTGCGGAATGAAGCGGTTTCTATTATTATTGGCTCTGGTTCTGCTTGGCGGCTGTGCGCTCTCAAGTAGAGAGCCGGTCGATGTTGTTGATCGAGAGGCTTTGTCTGGCGCCCTTTGGAAGGTTGAAATTTCGCAGTGGGGCACGGTGCGTTTTACCGGGTTGCTGGCTCCCCGGCTGGAAACTGAGAAGGGGATATTGCATTATGTCTTGCTGGACGGTACCGGGATCAAATTGCTGGAGGCCCGGGTGAGACCTAATGGAAAACAGCAGATTATCCAGGTGGTGAAGATGCTGCATAAGTATCATTTGCCGGTTTTTATGGCTGACTCCTTATCCCGGATATTTTTAGTGGAACCAGAGCTTGATAGATCGCCGGTGGGGCGGTTGGTTCGTTTTGACCGGGAACAACCAGATGAATTGCTGATGCGTAAACTGGCTCGGGTTGGCCCTGTCTGCCTTTGGTCTGTTGATTATTCGTTGGCCCCCAACACCAAGCAGCCGGCAGAAATTACTTATATTATGCCATGGTTGGGCATGAGGCTGTCCCTGGTAAAACTTGACCGGCTCAGCCCAAGTTTGTCCCAGCGTTGAAAAGAGAGGGTTAATCCTGTGTTGTCGCTAGAAAAATCAGTGAATGAAGCTTTAAGAAAGTGGAGCGTTGAGGAAAGATCGGAGAGCTCGCTTAAGGTTTCAGGGGTATTTATTTTTCCGGAAGATTTTGGCGGTTTTGCCGGTCATTTCCCTGGCCGGCCTATCTTGCCCGCCATTGTTCAGCTGGCGGCGGTTCGTCATTTAGGGCAAAAAGGATTGGGGGCAAGGCTTGTGCCGGTTGGTTGTCAACGGACTAAATTCCGGGGTGTTGTTAGTCCTCTTGAAGAAATGGAGGTCACTGTCGTCTTGCATAAAAAAGGAGACAATTGGCATGGAAAATTTACCATGCAGAAAGGTGATGAGCCGGTTGCCGGCGGGACCCTGGAACTGAGTTGTGGAAAAGAGGCGTAACTTATGGGATTCCCGCGATATTATTTTGCGACGCCGCCAGAGGGACCCTTGCCGTTAACCGCCGATATTGCGCGGCGAGTTCGCTTTGAGGAGGTCGATGCGCTTAACATGGTCTGGCATGGCCGTTATCCAAGTTATTTTGAGGATGGACGGATTGCTTTTGGTGAAAAGCATGGCCTGAGCTATCAGCTGTTTAAAGCCCATGGGGTAATGGCGCCTATTGTTCAGATGCATGTGGATTATCATGGGCCTTTACGTTTTAACGATACGGTGCGGATAGAGGCGACTCTATACTGGAATGACGCCTTGCGCCTGGATTTCGATTATAAGATTATTGATTCCCGGCAACAACTGGTGACCAGTGGCTATACCGTGCAGCTGTTAACCGATCTCCATGGTGATCTTTTGTTGATTCCCCCTGAATGGTTCCAGGAATTTAAGAATAAATGGTGCCAAGGACATTTGGGTTGAGATGAATTCTATTGTGGTGGTCGGCGTAGCCATTCGGACGGCTTTGGGGGATCTGACTGCAACCTGGAATGGGTTGATGGCCAACCGCTGTGGCCTCACTTCACATCAGTTTCCCGGCTTTGAGTGTCGGCCCATGGGATTGATCGCGGATTTATCAGGCGACATCGGTACCAGCGAACGATTACAAGCGTTGTGCGCCGGGTTGTGGGCAGAGACACCTGAGTTGCCTGCGAATACAACTCTTTTTTGTGCCACCACCAAAGGGGCGGTCGATGAGTTGCTTTTGGCCCCCAAGGGGCCGTGGTCAGGGCAGCCTTGGCAGATTGGGGATTATTTAGCCAAGCTCTTTGGCTGTCGCGGTCATCATCTGGTCAGCGGGGCCTGTGCTTCCGGCACCCTGGCTATCATTCAAGGAGCGATGGCTCTGAGCAGGGGTGACTGTGAGGCGGCGGTGGTGGTCGGTGTTGATCTGATCAGCCGTTTTGTGCTGGGCGGTTTTGCCGGCTTGCAGGCACTTTCGCCAACCGGATGCAGTCCTTTTGATCGCAACCGTGATGGGTTGTCTTTGGGTGAGGGGGCGGGCTTGATGATGCTTACCACCCGGAAAACAGCCGCTTGCCATAACTGGCCGGTTCTAGCTGAGTTGGCCGGTTATGGTGTCACTTGTGATGCCACCCATATTACGGCCCCATGCCGCAATGCGAGTGGATTGCTTGCCGCCTTACGCCAGGCAACGGCGGACGGTAAGCTTGCGGTTGGTGGTATTAATGCCCACGGGACAGGTACCCCATACAATGACGCCATGGAATTGCTGGCATTTTCAACGAGTTGGGAAACCCCGCCTCCGGTTCATTCGGTGAAAGGAGCAATCGGTCACTGTTTGGGTGCGGCGGGAGTTATTGAAGCCGTGTTGGCAATTATGAGCCTGCAACATAGAGTTTTGCCACCCACTGTCGGCCTAAGGCTTCCGGAGGATGGAGCTGTTAGGTTGAGCGGGAAGAAGACTCTTGCCTTGCAGGGCAATTCGGTGTTGTCGTGCAACTCCGGTTTCGGGGGAATTAATGCGGCTGTTTTGTTTAAACCTTGATCAAGCTGGTGCTTTTTTTCTTGATGTAATTGTCAACGATCAAGATTATTTACCTTTAACCGATTGGTGAACCCCATGGTCGATAATCGGATGTTTCAATTGGTTTTCCGGGATTATAGCGAATCATGGGCGTTCCAGGTAGTTGCGCCGGATCTCCGCCGCTTTTTGCGTTTCGCCCATTGCGGTGTAGGCCTTTTCGATTAAGATCCAGTTTTGTTTGCCGAGCGTGGCATTTTTGCCGACCAGGCTGTTTGATTTAAGGCAAAATTGGACGGCCTGGGCATACCGGTGCTGGCCGAATCTTACCCGGCCCATGAGGTGCCAGTTCTCTGGGTTGCGCGGCTCCACCCGCATGGCCCGTTCCAGCAGCATCTCCGCCCGGTCGAATTGTTCGGCCTGCAGAGCTTCTTCGGCATTAGCCTGCAAAAGGCTGGTCGGGCCTTGCTCATTTTTGGTTGCAACACAGCTGTGGCCCAGCAGGCCGATCAGCATGATGAGGGCTATTAACCATCTTTGTGTTATTAAATTTCTTCGGCTGTGGGTCAGCATGCTTTTGTGCTCCGGGGCAATGGCCTTTGATCAATTAAGCCAGTTTAGAAATTTTTGAACGAGACCCTGTTTTTTGCTTACAGGGGGCGCTTGCGCCGTTGTTGAGGCGGGTTCTTTACTGTAAGCGGTGCCGCTCAAGAAAGGCAATTTTTTACCTTTGTTGAAAAACAGGCTGTTGGTGACGGTCAAGGTCTGGCGATCGAGATGGGCCCATTCAATGCCCGCCGGTTCGCTCAGCTCAAGGGGCTGGGTCGGCAAGCCCTGCATAATTCTGCCCCAGACCACCAGGGCGCCGCCGGCCCCGGTGAGGCCGGTGGTCTTATTGTCGTCCTGGCCGAGCCAAACCACGGCCAGTTTATCACCGGTGAACCCGGCAAACCAGCTGTCGCGCAGATCATCCGAGGTGCCGGTTTTGGCGGCCACCTGGTGGGCCGGGGGCAAAAAGTCGGCAAGCGCTTGGCCTGTTCCCTCCGCCACCACCAGTTGCAGGCCGGTGTTCAGCAGGTAAATCAGCTCCGGCGCAAACCGCTGTTCCACTTCCAGGCCGAAGCGCTTGATAATGGTGTTATCCGCGGCCAGCATCGAGTTGATTGCCCGTTGGGGCAGATGAAAGCCGCCGGTCGCCATGGTTTGATACATCTGAGTCACTTCCATCGGGGTCATTTCCGCCGCGCCCAGCAGCAAAGAGGGGTAGGCGGGAAAATCGCGGTCCACCCCGAGATCGCGCACGGTCTGCACGACCTTGTCAATGCCCACATCCATGCCGATCTTCACCGTCGCCAGATTATAGGATTGGGCCAGGGCCTCATACAACGGCACCCGGCCATGTTCCTGGCGGTCATAATTTCTGGGGGTCCACGGTTGGCCGCCGGGATTATCCAGGGTAAAGGAGCGATCTTCCACCGGGCAGGCCAGGGTGTAGCCGTTGGCCAGTCCGGCGAGATAGACCGCCGGTTTGATCAGGGAGCCCACGGAGCGGCGGGCATCAAGGGCACGGTTGAAGCCGGATTGCAGCGGCTTGCGGCCGCCGGCCACGGCCAGAATCTCGGCGCCTTCCCGGCTGCTGATCACTACCGCCCCTTGCAGGCCAGGCCGGGAGGTACGTTTTTCCAGTTCGGCAATGGTTGCGGCCAGTTCCTTTTCCACCCGCTGCTGCACTTGCGGATCGAGGGTGGTGAAGATTTTAAGGCCGTCCGAGGTGAGATCTTCCTCGCGATAATCCTGCCGCAACTGGCGGCGGACCAGATCCAAAAAGGCGGGGAAGCGGTTAAAGCCGCTGCGGGGCATGGTGTCGTTGGCAAGCTCGGTCGAGGCGGCCAGCTGATAGGTCGGCTCATCAATCACCCCCCGGCTGAGCATGAGATCGAGCACCACCTTTCTTCTTGTTGTGCAGCGGTCCGGATGGGTGACGGGGTTATAGAAGGAGGGCCCCTTGACCATGCCGATCAGCAAGGCAATCTGCTCCGGGGCCAGATCCTGCAAATCGCGGCGGAAATAAAAGTGGCTGGCCAGGCCAAAGCCGTGGATGGCCCGATTACCATCCTGCCCCAGAAAGATTTCATTGGCATAGGCGGTGAGGATCTCATCCTTGTCGTAATGCAACTCCAGCAGCAGGGCCATCACCGCTTCATTGACCTTGCGCCAGAAGGTGCGTTGATTGCTCAGGAACAAATTTTTTACCAGTTGCTGGGTCAGGGTGCTGCCGCCCTGCACCGTTTCCCCGGCCCGCATATTTACCCACATGGCCCTGGCAATGGCCAAGGGGTCCAGTCCCGGGTGGCTGTAGAAATGTTGATCTTCAACGGCGAGCAGGGTTTTGACCCACAGCTCGGGCAACTGCTCCCGGGTGAGCACTACCCGGTCTTCATGGTTTTGCGGCAGAAAACTGCCGATGCGGGCGGGTTCGAGCCGGATGCCGGAGAGTAATTCTCCGGTAGCGGTCAGGGTAAGGGATGCAAGTTGATTGCCTGCAAAGGAGAGGGTCAGGTCCACGGATTTTTCCAGGCCTTCCGGAAAATGAAAATCCCTGGTGACCAGGTGCAGGCGGTTACCCTCCCAATCATAACCGCCACCATCCACGGCCTTGGCCTCCTGGCGATAACCGGCCAGTTGCAACTCATCCGCCAGCTGGGCAGGGGTGAGCGGCAAACCGGGATACAATTCCAGGGGCCGCGCATAGACGATCGCCGGCAGCGCCCAACGGTTGCCGTCAAACTTGGTGCGGATCACCTGATCGAGATAGAGGGTATAGATGCCCGCGACCACGGCCAACAGCAGGATCAGCTTGAGACCCCACTTGCGCCGGGCGGATTGCCACCTGGTAAATGGCATGGGTGGTTGTTGTGCTCGGGGTTGAATTCTTTTTAGAGTCATCCTTGAAGTGCTTTAAAAAGTTTAGGGGTGGCTTTCGTTATTATTGCGTTACAAGGGGGGAACTATCACATTTTCGGCAGGTAAGTTCAACAGGCAACTGCATGTTTCGTAAGAAAAAAAAGGAGCTGTCAAGCACAGAAAGTCTGTAGAAGCCCGTTTATGTATCCATCATTGCTAAACATGTTTTGCCATTCTTGGGTAATTTTTGGTGGTGGTTTCACCTGTGGTCAACGGTAAAGTGGGACAGGCAGCTGCCGTCCTTCACCTGGATGGTGCGCCGGGCATATTTGCAGCTTTCGGCATTATGAGTGACCATGATAATGGTAAGCCCCTCGGCGTTCAGTTGTTGCAATATCCTCATAACCTCGGTGGCGGTATCACTGTCGAGATTGCCGGTCGGCTCATCGGCCAGCAAAATCGGCGGACGATTGACGATGGCCCGGGCAATTGCCACCCGCTCCTGTTCGCCGCCCGAGAGTTGATCTGGCAGCCTTGCCACCTTGTCGGCCAGGCCGACCTTATCCAGAACCGCCCGGGCCATCTCATCTTGTTCCCCTGCCTTGATGCCGGTGATGGCCATGGGCAACTTAACGTTTTCCAGCACGGTCAGGTAAGGAATAAGCTGAAATGACTGGAAAATTATCCCGATATATTCACTGCGAAAGTCAGCCCGCTGCTCGCTGCCTAAGCCATAGACATCAAGAGAATCGACCAGTACCCGGCCTCGACTTGGATGATTGAGGCCGCCCAGGATGGAGAGCAGGGTGCTCTTGCCGGAGCCGGATTGGCCGACAATGGTAATAAACTCACCGTCATCTATAAAAAAATCCATCGTCTTGATGGCGCTCACCACGCTGTCACCCATCTGGTAATCCTTGCCGACTCCGTGTACCTCGATCAGGTGTTGCACTTCGTTCTGCCGGTCTGTTGCTTGCATCAAAAACCCTCCTATAAAACGCGTAATGCCGCGCTGGGATCCATATTACTGCCCTTGCGGGCCGGATAATAACTTGCCATCAGGCTCAATGATACGGCCAGCAGAACCGCAATCCCGCCCAAGGACAGATTGAAGCCGGCAAAAGAACTGCCTGGAATTACCCAGGGCATAACCGCCCAGGCCGCCAGATTGCCGCCGCCGTAACCCAGCAACCCGGACACCAGGCCGACCGCCATGGCTTCGAGCAGGATTATCTGCATCACATGCCCGCGCCGGAAACCGATGGCCCGAAAAATACCGATCTCACGGGTGCGCTCATTGACCGCGCCCATCATGGTTACAAAGACCAACAAAGAGCCGATGAAAATAACCAGCCCGGCAATGCCGTAGCTGAAACTCTTGAACAGTTCAATGGATTGCATCTTGGACATGACCGCCTGTTTGACCGGCGTCACTCTGGCGCCTGGAAACTGTTCGGCAATCTGGAGCACCATTTCAGAGATCGGGCAATCCCGGCAAAAGGCGGCGATTTCTACCATGGAAATCCGGCCATCCTTACCCAAGACCGCCTGCATCGCATGAAGGTCGCCGATGATGATGCCGTCTTCGGTGGCGCCGGTGGGTTCCAGAACCGCGGCCACCCGAAAAGAACGGTCCTTAGTCAACTGAATTTTATCGCCGCTCTTCAGCTGCAGGGTTGCCGCAGCCTCGGAGCCCACGATCACCTCGTCCGCCGAAGCGGGAGGAGCGCCGATTAAATGCCACCAATTTTTGAGGGCCAGCTCGATGTTGAAATCAACCCCCATCAACAGGATATCGCGGTCCTGCAATTCAACCGCGCCAAGCACCTTGGGGGCAACCGCGCCGAGATTCTTTTTGTTCTCGATTTGATAGATATGGGCAAGGTCTTTTTCGTAAAACTCTTCCACGGCATAGTTTACGCCACCCACCGTGATGCCGCCGTAGCTTAAGGCAAGGTTCTCGCTCTTGGGGACCATGACGATATTGGCGCCGAAACGATCCAGCCGTTCCTCAATATCTCGACTCATACTGTCGGTTATGGAAAGGAGAGTGACGATGGTCGCGATGCCGATTAAAAGCCCCGACACCAGAAAAATTATCTTGGCCTTCCGGCGTTTGAGATTGTTGAAGGAGATATTATAAAGCTTCAAAGTGGGCCTCCTTTTCAAGCATTTTCAGCCGTTGACCATGACTCATCTTATTAAGCAACACTGCCTGGAGGCCGTGCTCGGAAAAAAAGATCGAGAACTTATGCACATCAGTTTTCGACCTGTTAAAGGTAACAACAATACGGGAACCGTTATCAGCCGCCGTTACCGATCTCACCCCGGCTTGACCGGCAAGATCGTCCAGCACCTCCCCGGGCCAGGCAGTTTTTGCCTGGAGCTTGTAAATTGCATCATCAAGGTGCCTGGCTTGAAAAAAGGCGATGGATTTTGGAATAACCGCTACCCCAAGTCCCAAAACAATTACCATGGATACCAGGCCTGCCAAGGCACCGAAACCAAGCCCTCGTTTCTTGACCCCAAGGACCTTGGCCCTTTTATCTCGATATTTATCGTAGTCGTAATTCATCATTCCCCTGGCCTGTCTTTATTTCGTGTATTTGCCGTACCAGCTGTTTTTATCGATATCGGCCATGGCGATTACCAGCTTGTCGCCCTCAACCATCCTCTCAAGCGGAGCCGGGTTGCATCCACCCTTGATGACATTTATCTTGCTGGCATGAAAACTCTGGCCGCAGTTCCGGCAGATCATATACACGCCGTTCTGCTCATAACCTTTACCCGACTTGTAGCATACGTCGCAGGCATCGATTGCCGCGCGATATACACCATCATCGCTCCTTATGGTAAAAAAGGTCACCATGGTGCCGTCAGAGGCTTGCACCCTGAAATGATGCGCCTTGCTGTCATCAATCGACGGCAAGGGGATCTCGAGCCGACCGTTCACCGGCTGCAAAATTTGCGGCCCCTTTTCCCATAAACCCGCCATGCCGGTTCCGACAAAAACTGCCGATAGAACAATCAACCCGGCAATTCCGATATAAATTCTTTTCACTTTGCGACTCCTTTGCTATGGTTCATTTCTCTTGCGCGCCAAAGAATCTGGCGCCGATTTTTTTCCAGGCCGAAGACGAAGCGCCGCAGCAGTTGCCTGTACACCCGGGCCTGGCTACCTCTTCGGCGCTGTTGGGCAAAGGTGCTGCAGCAGTGTCCGGGATTTGCGCCGCATTGGCCACCACCTCGGCCGGATAGCCGATGGCGCTGATCATTTCGGCAAGACGCTCAGAGGTCAGCGGCGGCTGATGACTTATGGTTATCAAGCCTTGTCTGAAATCCTTAGCCTCCATGCTCACCATCCCGTCACTCTCGGCCAGCTCAGTCTGAATCGCGTAAAGGCAGGAGGCGCAGGAAAGATTGGCCACTTTTAGGGTGGTTTCCGTTGTCGCAGAAGCATGACCCATCCCGATTGCCGCTAAAATAATGCCCGCCGCACCCAAGCCGAACAACAAAGATCTCCAAACATTTTTTTTCACCAGTAAGCCTCCTTTGCCTCTTGTTATGTTGCTTTGTGAAAACGTTTCATCGACATGTTTGCAGTCAAAAATAGCAAGACGCATGCCAAACATTGGCATTGATGCTTAACATCTTGATACGACGTGGTAATTTGTAGAGACAGCCACACGGGAAAAACAGAAGATATATGAAATTGGAGAATATTCTTCACTCGGTTGAATAATATTCTCTAATCCACAGGAAGGTTATCAGGCGGTGATACCGAATTTCTCCAAACGGTAGATCAAGACATGGCGGGGTATTTTTAAAAGGCGGGCCGCTTCGGAGCGATTGCCGTTGGCCAGGGCCAGGGCTTTTACAATAAGCCCTTTTTCAACCCTCTCCAGGGATAGCCCCTCGGCGGGAATGTCAGGAAGATTGGCGGAGTCGAAGGCGAGCTGTGGTGGTTTGCCGCCCAGTTGCAGTTCTTCCGCCTCAATGGTCGCCCCGCGCCGTAGAATAAGAGATCGCTCGACAATATTCCTTAACTCCCGGATATTGCCCGGCCAGGAATAGGACTTGAGCAAATTCAGGGCCGCTTCGGAAAATCTCACCTCGGCCGGCCCGTTTAATTTGTTAAGAAAATGATCTGCCAGGGTCGGGATATCCTCCGGCCTTTCCCGCAACGGCGGGATATGCAGGGGGATAACTCCGAGTCGATAGTAAAGATCTTCGCGAAACTCACCTTTGGACACGGCTTTTTTAATATCCCGGTTGCCGGCGGCAATCAGTCGTACATCGATCTCTTCCTGGCGATCGGCCCCAACCGGCTGCACCTCCCTTTCCTGAATGGCCCGCAGCAGTTTGGCCTGAAGATCAAGGCGCAGTTCGGTCACCTCATCGAGAAAGAGGGTGCCGCCGGCAGCGCTCTGAAAGCGACCTTTACGATTAGCCGTCGCGCCGGTAAAGGCGCCTTTGACATGACCGAAGAGTTCGCTTTCGATCAATGTTTCGGGAATGGCTGCGCAGTTCACCGTTACCATGGGGCCGCCAGCCCTCTGACTGCGTTGGTGGATAAGCCGGGCTAAAACCTCTTTACCGGTTCCGGACTCGCCGGTAATCAACACCGTGGCCTCGCTGCCGGCCACCCGCAATGCCGTATCGAGCAACTCGGCCATGGCTGAGTTGGCGGTGGTCATCCCCTCGACGCCGGTCAGCCGGTCAACCTCGCCGGCCAGGTGCTCTTTCTGTTCCCGCAAGGCTCGCTCGGCCAAGGCCTTCTTGCAGGAGATCCGCAACGCCTCTCGATCGAACGGCTTGGCTAAAAAGGTGTACGCTCCTTCCTGCATAGCCTTTACCGCCAATTCAATGGAACCGAATGCGGTAATCACAATTACCGGGGTTGGGGGTGATATTTTTTTAACAGCGGCCAGGATTTGCAAACCGTTCATATCGCCCAATTGAACATCGGTGATCACCAGGTCCGGATTCTCTTTTTTGAAAAGAGCAAGCCCTTGGCCGCCGGAGGCTGCGGGCAAAACCCGGAAACCGGCAGTGGTGAGGTTATGTTCGGTAACCCGACGCAGGCTGTCGTCGTCGTCGATAAGCAGGATTTTTGACTGCATGGTTCTCTCTTATCCCTGAAAAACTTTGACCAGATCAAAGTCCCGGCCGGCCGTGGGTAAAAAGATCCGGAAGCAGGCCCCGCCGTCAAGGTCATCGGTTACGGTGATCTTACCACCGAGGCTTTCGACAATCTTTTTGCTGATCAATAAACCCAAACCGGTGCCGTCTTCCTTGTCCGTATAAAAAGGCTCGAAAACCCGTTCTCTGTTTTGTTCCGGGATGCCTCGCCCGTTATCGCAAACCTCGATCATCCCTTCTGCATCCTTTTTTACGAAAGTGAGGCGGATTTTGCCTTCGCCTTGGCGTACGGCATCGATACTGTTCAGTAAAATATTAAGCAGTACCTGGGTAAGCTTGCCCTCGGCCACCGGAAAGTCCTCGGCCTTTTCCATGCCGGTTAAATGCAACTGTATCTCTTTTTCCTTCAGCGGTTTTTCCAGTAAGGCCGCCACGTGATACGTCACCTCGGATAAGGGGACAAGATGCTCTTCCGCTCCTTTTTCCCGCGAGTATTTCAAGATATCCTCCACCGTGCCCTGCAACCGGGCTATCTCTTTGAGGAGGATATCCACAAACTCTCGGTTGGGGTGTTCCGGGGGGTAGTCGTCGACCAGAATTTCGGCCGTGCCCTTAATCGAGCTGAGGGGGTTTTTTATTTCATGGGCTAAGGAGGCGGACATCTTTCCCAGGGCCGAGAATTTCTGGGCAGCGGCAAGCTGTTTTTCTGCCTCGATTAGTTGCGCGGTTTCCTCGTGGAGTCGCTCATATGATTTTCCGAGCTTCTCGGAAAGCAGGCGGTACTTTTCCCGCAACCTGGTTTGTCGCCCGGAAATCATCCCCACCAGAAGGCCGGCTGCGAGATAAAGAATGATCTCGGCAAGCTCGCTAAGATAGGCATGGGGGCCCTTGTCGATATATAGCAAGACATGGGGAATAAAAAATATGGAGGACAGCACGGCCATGGCCAGACCACCCCGCAAACCGAACCAAAGTCCGCCGAGGACAATGGGGAAATAGCTGAGCCGCCGGTAAGTATCATGATAAAAATGAAGATGCCCAGGGGTAAAAAAATGGAGCATCCCAATCAATAACACAATGGTTATTAATAAAGCTAAAAGTATTTTACGCATGTCACCATAACGACTTTCCCGCATTAACCTCCCTGCTTGATCGGATATCTGGTGACCCATTATATCACTAATTATTTATTCGGCGAAACGCCTAATCAATAATCTTTTTCAGTATGACAGCATGAAAAATTTTATCCGGGACGGCGTCGAAGGGGTTCCATGAAAATTGCCGCGCGATACTTT
>Ga0224496_10000119_pt1 | contig 57818 bp, 51 predicted proteins | sample SF_Jul11_sed_USG_2_FD_168127 | JGI IMG/M metagenome (GOLD analysis project Ga0224496, IMG submission 168127) | Sediment microbial communities from San Francisco Bay, California, United States - SF_Jul11_sed_USGS_8_1 | ecosystem: Environmental > Aquatic > Marine > Sediment | place: USA...
TGGAATGGCCGCGGCGGGGACTGTCCTGCAGGCAGAAGATTTTTACGTTATAGCCCAGCTCCGCCAGGGTGGCCGAGGCGGAAGCCCCGGCCAGGCCGGCGCCCACCACGATGATCTCATACTTGCACTTATTGGCCGGATTGATGAGCTTGCTTGCAAAAAGATGGTTATCCCATTTCTCGCTTAACGGCCCGGCGGGGATCTTGGCATCGAGTTTCATCGCGGCTCCTTAAGCCAGAAAATTCGGGGAAAAAAGAGCCAGTAACGGGATCAAGGTGAAAACCAGGCCCAGGGCGATACTGAAGAAAGCGGCCACCCCCTTGATCAGCGGGCTGTATCGGGGATGCTCCAGGCCCAGGGATTGAAACAGGCTCCAGAAACCGTGGCTGACATGCAGGGCCAGGGCCAGCCCGCTGACGATATAATATGCCGCGGACCAGGGCCGGGAAAGCGTGGCCCGCACCGTGTCGGCCATGGGGCGGCTGCCGGCACTGAAATGAAAATCCGCCAGGTGCACCCCGATAAAAACCAGGATGAGCAGACCGGTATAAATCATGGTTTTGGCGGCCAGGGTGCTGGAGCCGGCGACTACCTGGTAGCGGATGGGCCTGGCCTTGCGATTTTCAAGAAAAAGCAGGCCGGCCAGGCTAAGGTGGCCAAGCAGGGCGAACAAAAGCAGCAGTTCAAAGATGGTCACCAACATACCCAGGCCGTGCAGATGTTCACTGTAGGCAAGAAAGGTGGCGCGGCCGGCAAAGGCGGTCGCATTACCGATGAGATGGACCACCATGAACAAGCCGAGAAAAAGACCGGTTAAAGCCATCCCGGTTTTTTTGCCGATGGAAGATAAAAAAAAGCTGGTTAGCCAACCCATAGGATTTGCCTTTAAAAGATTAGCCTCGGAGCTCGGCCAGAAAAGCCTGATAAATTTCCGCCAGGGCCCGGCCAAAGGCCTCGGCCGTCGCCGACATCGACATCTCGGTACAGGCCACCTCCGCCTGGTAGACCCTGCCCGCCTGCTGGGCAAAACCCAACTCCAGCCGGACCACCACCTTGGCCCCGCTGCCGGTCAGTTGCCGCTCAAACTGCTGCAAGCGGCCACGAATCAGCTGATCAACCACCAGCCCGGGCTCATAGAGCACGGCGCCGGGCGCCGCGCCGCTCTGCTGCAGATAGGTCCGCAGATGTTTCTGGATCAGGGAGGCGGGGGCCTCCTGCCAGTGATGGTAGCGATAACGCCTGAGCTCCAGGGGATTTTGCTGATCGGAGTAAAGTATGGCCCGCTCGTTCAACAGGCCCAGGGTCTCGATTCTGGCCACCCCCACCATCCCCGCCAGAGAGGGCTTGGCCGCCGATGATCCTTGATAGAGAGGCAGCCGATAAAAATAATCTTCCGGCAACTGCTTGGCCGACATACAGGAGACCAGGCTCAGCGCAACCGCGGCCAGAATCAGCAAGTTTTTAACCCAACCGAATTTCCCCTTCATTGCTGCCCTCCCTTTTGCGCCGGCTTATCGGCGATCACTCCCTGAATCAACAGGCCGGGATCCTCCCGCAGAGAACGGCTCAATTCATTCATGTTGCGGCCGGTGCTTTCCAGGTGATAGAGAATAGCATTGAGCCGCTGGGAGATCAATTCCATGGACTGGCGCATCTCGATAACCCCTTCCCGTAAATCATCCTTGTTGTCGACCACAACCTGGTTGGAGTTGTCCAGCAAAATATTCATCTTGGCCTGCAGATCGCCTAAATTATCGGCCACCCCGGCAAAGCCCGTGGTAATGGTATCGGCGTTCTTAAAGACCTTGGCCAGGTGGGCCTGATTCTGATCATCCATGAGCCGGTTGAGCTTCTCGGCGCTGTCGTTGAGGTTGACCAGCAATTTGTTGAGATTGGCGGTGAGCAGCGGAATATTGCTTTCCAGGTTGGCCCCCACATGTTCCAGCGGCGTTTGAATACCGGCGAGCAGCGGCTTGATGGTTTGCTCGGAGAGATCATTGATCTCGGCGGCCACCTCCTTCATCGCCTCCATGAAATCCGCCTCGGTGCCGCCGGTAATCAGCGCCCCGCCCGGCAAAAACTCCCGGCTGACCCCGCCCTTGATATCGATCTGCCGATCGGAGAGCAGGGCCGGCATCACGATATAGGCCTTGCTGTCCTTGGGAATCGGCCAGCCCTCCTGGATGGCCAGCTCCAGCCGGTAAAAGGTTTCTTGCTCGGTGCGCACCGGGGCGATCCGGTTGACCCGGCCCACCTGATAGCCGCCATAGGTCACGGTGCTGCCCGGAATAATGCCTTTAATCTGCCGGTACTGCACATAGTAGAAAACCGAGCCGGCATCCCGGCCGGTGATCTTGTACAGGGAGACCAGCAAGAGGACGAACATGCTCAGGATAAAAAACCCTACCACGGTGTAATTAACAGTATCTCTTTTCATTTACGCCAAGCCTTTTTTCAATCCGTCAACCGGCGCAGATACTCATCGCCATCGATGGGATCACGCCGCGGTCTGCGGTGCAGCAGATTCTGCACCCTTATGTTATCACTGTTCTGCACCTGCTCGACAGTGCCGGTGATCAAAATTTCGCCCTCATCGAGCACCGTGATCCTATCGGCGATCTTAAACGCGCTTTCCAGTTCGTGGGTGACCACGACAATGGTCATCCCCATCGCCTGCCGCAGCTTTAAAATCAGCTCATCCAGCTCGGCGGACACCACCGGGTCAAGGCCGGCGGAGGGTTCGTCGAAAAAGAGGATCTTGGGGTCCATGACCACGGCCCGGGCCAGGGCGGCCCGCTTGATCATGCCGCCGGAGAGCTCAGAGGGCATCAGATTTTCAAAGCCGGCCAGGTTTACCACCTCAAGCTTCATCCGGGCCATGATCCGCATCGTCTTCTCATCAAGCTGGGTGTGCTCCATCAGGGGCAGGCAGACATTCTGGCCGACGGTCATCGAACCGAACAGGGCGCCGCCCTGAAAGGCCACCCCCATCTCCCGCCGCAGCCCGTGCATCTCCAGCTCGCTCATCTTATTGATATCCCGGCCCAGCAGCCGGATAACCCCTGCGGAAGGCCGGTTCAGGCCCAGGAGATGGCGGAGCAGGGTGGACTTGCCCGAGCCACTGCCGCCCATGATCACCATGATCTCGCCCCGGGCCACGCTCAGGTTGATCCCCTTGAGGATGGCCCGCTCCCCATAATGGGTAAAGAGCTCCTTGACCTCGATCACCGTTTCCATCGCCATCGCCTATCCTCAGCGGTTCATGAAAAAGGTGAAGATCATATCGGCCAGGATAATCAGGCTGATGGAGAGCACCACCGAGCGGGTGGTGGCCCGGCCCACCCCTTCGGCCCCGCCTTTTACCTGAAAGCCGTTGCTGATGCCGACCAGGGAGATGATAAAGGCGAAAACCACGCTCTTGACCAGCCCCTGCCCCACATCCTCCAGGGTAAGGATCTCGATGCAGCGCAGGAAATAGGTGCTGATGGTGATGTTGAGCTTAATCGCCGTGAAAATCGCGCCGCCGAACAGGCCGACAAAATCACCGAGAATGGTCAGGGTCGGCAGGGCGATCAGGGTGGCGACCATCAGCGGCGCGGCCAGATAGCGGATCGGGCTGATGCCGATCACCCGCAGGGCGTCGATCTCCTGGGATTCCTGCATGGTGCCGATCCTCGCGGCAATGGCCGACCCGGAGCGGCCCGCCACCAAAACGGCGACGATCAGCGGCGAAAACTCGCGGGTGACGGAGAGGGCGATGCCGATCACCACCTTGCTCTCGGCCCCGAAGGTCTTTAAGGTTTCGATCCCCTGAATGGCCAGCATCACCCCCACCGCGAAACAGAGCATGGAGACAATGGGGATGGCCTGCACCCCGATCTGCATCGCCTCGTGAAAGATCGCGGCGGCCCGTACCGGCTGGCGGCGACTATGGCCGAGAAACAGCCAGCCGATGCTTTCCGCCAACAGGACCATGACATAGCCCAGCTCCTCCAGGCCGAGCATGGCCCGGCGGCCCAGCTGCTCCGGAAAATGGCGCATCAGCCATCCTCCCGGGCAAAGGCGTCGAGCCCCTCCTCAACATTGGGATGGATGGTGAAAACCTGATCAAGCCGGGCCAGATGCAGGACCTGCATGGCCGGCTCGCTGACCCCGGTCAGGGCGAAATGCAAGCGGTGGTTCCGGGCATACTGCAGCCCCTCCACCAGGCTGGCAACCCCGGAACTGTCGATGTATTCGACCTCGGAAAGATCGACCAGCACATGGGATTTATCGCTCAGAGACTTGAGGATCTGCTCCCGGGCCAGGGGCGAAAACTTGAGATCCACCTCGCCGGTAAGCGAGATAATCATTGAGGAACCATGTTGCTGACTCGGATATTTCATCACTCTTCCGTTTTTATTTTTTTGGTCAATTGCAGAATATTACCCACCCCTGATTCCGGCGCGGAAAACTCCACCTTGTCCATCAGTTCATTGATAAAAAACATGCCAAGGCCGCCGGGTCTTATCTCATTAATATCACGACTTTGTAATTTTGCGCAATCAACAGTGGGGGCAAAATCGGTCAGGCGCACCGAAATCTCGTTATCATTATGGAAGATTTCCATAATTATTTCACCTGCCTTTTCCGGCCCGTAGCCATGGATGATGATATTGGCGCAGGCCTCGTTCACCGCCAGGACCAGGGCATCCGCCACCTCTTTGGGGCAATGATTCTTGGTCGCGACCCGGCGCACCTCGTCCCGCACCCGGGCAAGTTCATCGACGGTGAGCACCAGTTTCCGGCAAAGCAAGGGGGGGCATTTTTTCATTTCCTGCCCTCCACCACCAGCATGGTCACATCATCTTTCAGGGGCGAGGTAACGGTGCGGATCTTCTCGACAATCCGCTGGATGCACTCCTGGGGCTGCAGCTTCTGGGAGGCCCCAAGCAGCCGGCACAACCCCTTGACCCCCAACGGCTTATCCGGCTGGATCGAGCCCTCGATCACCCCGTCCGAGTAAAGGAAAAGGCGGCTCTTGGCCAGGAGAAACCGGTTAACCGAATAGATTTGCCCGGGCATAATGCCCAGGGGCGGGGCCTCGGCCGCCAACTGGCGAACCTTGCCGGTTGCATCCACCAGCAAGGTGGGGGGATGGCCGGCATTGACCAGTTCGATGGCCCCGGTGGCCGGATCCAAAAGACCGGCGGCCATGGTCACGAACATGCCGCGCACCGAGGTGGCGCACAGCTCGTTATTGATTACGGCGAACAGCTTGGCCGGATCATGGATCTCCTTGCCCAGGCAGCGGAAAATACTGATTACCTTTGCCATCAGCAGAGAGGCGTTGGTGCCCTTGCCCGAGACATCGCCGAGATTGAAATAAATCCGGCCATCGGCCAGGAAAAAATAATCAAAAAAATCGCCGGACAGCTTACCGGCCGGCACATTGATCCCATACACCGGAAAATCCTTGGCCATTTCCCGGGGCAACAGGCTCTGCTGCACCTCCCGGGCCAGGCGCAGCTCCCGCTGCAACTCCTCGGCCAGCCGGTCCCGGTCGCGCAGCACCTTTTTGAGACGCCAGGCCAACTCCTGATAGGTGAGATTATCCTGAATAAGCTGGAGATTGGCCTGGCGGATCACCTCGTTGAAATCGCTCTGCTCCCCGACCCGAAGCCCCAGGGCCTGGGCCGCCTCCTCCACCTTGCTGGGGATCACCGCCATATAAACCTCGCCATCTTCGGGGCTGATGGTGAAGTGATCGGCCAGCAGCTTGCGGCACCGATCGAGGACCATGCCTTTTTCCGCGGCGCTATAGATGGCGTTCAGCCAATCGGCACAATGGAGGATATCACTGAGCCGCGATGTTTCCGCCCGATCAGCATGATGATGCTCGGCCAGGACCCGGCCCAGGTCAACGGGCAGATGCCAGGCCTTGGCCAGCATGGCGACCACCTGGTCATGGGTGGTGCCGAAGATCTTCTCTTCCTCCAGCAGCCGGGCCTCGGGATCGAGGCTGCGCATGGAGGCCCAGAAAGAAACCTTTTCCGGATGCAGATAAAACAGAACCAGCATCCCGAAATCCTGCAGCAGGCCGGCGGTAAAGCAATCATCAGGATTGAGATTAACAAGCTCCCCCAGCAACCGGGCGCTCACCGCCCGCCGCAGGCCATCCTCCCAGAACATGGTCAGATCAAACCCCTTGATCGGCTTGGCTTTCAGGGCGTCCCGCACCGAAAGACAGAGGGCCATGTTGCGCAGGGCGCGCTGCCCTAAAACCAGAATGGCCCGGTTGATGGACTGGATGTTGCCGCCCATTCCGAAAAAAGAGGAGTTGACCACCCGCAAAAGCTCGGCGGTCAACAGGGGGTCGTTGGCGGTAAGCTGGCTGAGCTCCTTGTTGTTCACCGTCTTTTTCGAACAGGCCCGCATAATCTGCATGGCAGCCTTGGGCGGGGCCGGCAGATCAGCCGGGGTTATCTGTTGAATCCTCTTATCCTGCGCCAAGCAATCTACTCCCTGTCACCAATAATAAAATATTGCTGATCCCATTGTGGCATAGATTATTGCATAATTCCTGTTAAATTTACTGAATCCGGCCATGATTCAATCATGGCTGAGAAAATTTAAAAAAATCCCGAGTTGGAAACCTGATTATAAACAGAAATGAAATATCCGGTTTACAGGATTATCGAATTTTTCTTTTTAAATATGTCACTTGACGCAATAGCAAGATTGGAATAATAAAACATTATCCGGCGGGATTTTAAAAACAAAAAACAGCACTGTGCAAGGTAATGATCAAGGAACTCTTTAAAAAAATCATCCTCATCTCCTCTGCCGGGCGCGACACCCGCTCAAGAAGAATCCCACTCCGGCCGCAGCTTGGCGCGCAGGCAATAAAAAAATACGCCCTCCTCCTCCTGCTGCTGGTCAACCTGGCCTTGCTCACCGCCTGTACCGGCCAACCCTCGGAAAAAACCATAAAAGCCGGGGTCGAGCATCTCATCGAAATGGAAGGCGGTACAAACATCCGCTTTGATGTTTTTCAAATCGAGGCGGTTGCCCCAAAAGTCCCGGACAGCTGTATGGAATGGCGGGTAAGCGTCAAAATTGCCGGCACCTTCAATCTGCACCCTTATCTGGCCAATAAAAAATATAAATTCAATACGGTGAGAGAATACGAATTTTTCAGGAACGGAGACGGCTGGAACTCTTTTGTGCTCAGCATGACCCCTCTTCATCTTGCCGAAGGATCCAGCGAAATAACAGGAGAACAACTCGATAGCCCTTGAATCTTTACAGCGAGAGCTGTCTAATTATAAACGATCTTTTTTTAGTAAATTTAGAAGTTTGACGATTTAAAGGAAAAAAGAATGCGTAATTTTATAATTATTTTTTCGGCGATTCTAATGTTGATGATGACGGGGTGTGGTTCCGAGCAATGGAGCGGGGTGGTTTATCCGGATAAAAAAAATATTTTGATCCAAAAAAACGCGGGAACATTTCAAAGTCTGGAAGAGTGTAAAACAGGCGCCATGGCCCTGCTGGAAACCTTGGGCGCCCTTGATACAGGCTTTTACGAATGCGGGAAAAACTGTAAAAATACCTTTGAGATGGTCTGCGAAGAAAAAATGCGCGGCAACCTCTATAAATAATCCCGGCTATCAATCCCAGCGGTTCAGCCTTTTCGTAAACATCAGGCTGGCCCCCTGATAGTAAAAAATCGCTTCTTTCTCCAAGTCCTGCCGGTCGGCGGCCTTGATTAACTCTGATTTCTGCATGGTTTCATCGGCCAGCCGGTACTGATGAACATCATGCCGTTCGGTGAGAATGGTCAGGTAGTCGTCCTTCAGATATCCCAGTTTCTGGTAGTTGCCGATAAAGGCCCGCTCGGTGAAATCCGGCCCCAGAATATCCTTGCCGAAAAACTTGCTTTGATAATTCCAGTGCAGCATGCCGAGAATGGTCGGCACCACGTCGATCTGGCTGGCCAGGCGGCGGTTGACCCCAGGCGTAATGATCCCCGGCCCGTAAAAAATCAGGGGAATATGGTACTGATGCACCGGCAACTCCTGATAGCCGGCGCTGCCCGCGCAATGGTCGGCGACCACCACGAAAATCGTGTCGGCGAACCAGGGATGAAGCTTGGCCTCGTTGATAAACTCACCCAGGGCATAATCGCTGTATTTGACGCCGCCACTGCGGCCGGTCTGGGAAGGGATATCGATCTTGCCGTCCGGGTAGGTATAGGGCCGGTGATTGGAGGTGGTCATCACATAGCCTAAAAACGGCTTGCCCTGTGCATGGGAGCGGTCGAATTCCTTGACCGCCCGGCGGAAGATATCCTCGTCACAGACCCCCCAGACATTGGCAAAGGTGATTTCCTCCTTATCCAGGCTGCCGCGATCGATGATCTCAAAGCCGTTGCCGCTGAAAAAAGCGTTCATGTTGTCAAAGTAACCATAGCCGTTATAAAGAAATTTGGTATCGTAGCCCTTCTCCTTAAACAGCAACCCCAGAGAAAACATGTTGGCGTTGTCGGGCCGTTTGACCGTGGAGCGGCCGGGGGTGGGCGGCACCGACATGGTCACCGCCTCCATCCCGCGCACCGTCCGGGTGCCGGTGGCGTAAATCCGTTTAAAAAGCAGGCCCTCGTTTGCCAGCCGGTCGAGGTTGGGGGTCAGAGCTTGCTCATTGCCGAAGGCGCCGAGAAATTGCGCGCTCATGCTTTCTTCCATGATCAATACGACATTATACTGCTTCTCCGGGCCGGCGGCGGTGATCAGCCTTGCAATATCCCCGGCCGGCGGCTGATGGACAAAGGTGCTGGAACTGCCGGCCAGCTGGCCGCGCAGGCCGTTGACCACCACCTTTTCGTCCAGGCCCGCATAAAAGGCGTCATAATCAAGCACATTATTGCGAAAGGCGGCAAAGAGCTGATAGGGGCCGCTGGCCGCCAACTCCTTTTCATAACGGTTGCTGTAAATATCGGTGGCAGTGCCGGTCACCGCCCAAAAGCTGAGAAGCGGGACAAGCAGGGCGAGAGCCCCCCTGGCCGCCCTGCCGGCCAAGCGAACGGTGGGCGAGGTTTTACTCTCGCTAAAAAGCAGCGCGTCAAGCCGGGGCCGCAACAGCATAAAGATCCCGCAAGTGACCAGCCCCAGGATGGTGAGCAGGGAGGCCACCGGATAAGATTCGCGGATATTGCCGATCACCTCATGGGTATAGACCAGATAATCAACCGCGATGAAATTGAAGCGGCTGCCGAATTCATCCCAGAACAGCCATTCGGCCATGGCGGAAAAGCCGAGAGCGTAAAGCACCATGAAGGTCAGGGGATAGAAGGGAATCCGGTGGTATTTGCTGGCAAAAAATCGGCGGGGCATGAGCACCAGATAGAAAACCAAAGGCAGGGCGAAATAACCGGCGCTGACCAGATCATAAAAAAGACCGATGACGAAAATCCCGCCGATGGTAAGGGGCGCATGATCGATCTGCGGCCAGCTCCGCGCCATCAGGGCCAGCCGCATGACAAAGGCGTAGAGGCTGTAGGTAACCAGGAAAAGGGGCAGCAGCCTGAACCGGGTCGGCTCCGGTTGCCGCAAAACAGGCAGAGCCAGCTGGGGCCAAAACAAGGGGCGGCGGATGATGTTCTGAATAAATTCCGTCATTGTTATAAGTCTCGTTGTTTGATGCAAAAAGGTGGCATATTCTCCCTGCTGTTCGGGGAAAAGCACACTATCCTGCTTTTTAAACGTTTCTTATAACAACCACTTTATTGCCGGAAACTTTCCGAATCCTTACAGATCTGTAATGTTGGCCATGCCGTAAGGTGAACCCGGACAGAAAAGCCGGGCTTAAAACCGGGACCGCGCCTTAGCGCTCCCCGGAAAAATCCATGGGCCAGAACAGGGTGAAACAGGAGCCGCGGCCCGGGGTGCTGCTCACCTCGATCCGCCCCTTATGGGCCTGGACCACGGCCTTGACCAGGCTGAGCCCCAAGCCGAGGCCGCGATGGGAGCGGCTGGTATCGGCCCGGTACAGGCGATCAAAAATCTGCGGCAGATCATGGGGGGCGATGCCGCTGCCGCTATCCTCGATCACCAGCATCATCTCCTTATCCAGCGGCCGGGCCTCGATAGAAATCCTGCCGCCGGGCGGGGTGTATTTCAGGGCATTGTCCACCAGATTGCCCACCACCTGCCGCATCCGGTTGGGATCGGCGCACACCTCGAGATCCGCCGGCACGGTCAGGGAGATGGCCACCCCTTTTTCTTCGGCCACATACTGGTAAAGCTCGACCACTTCGGCCAGCAGGCCGGCGGCGTTGATGGTTTCAAGATTCAAGCGCATCACCCCGGTTTCGGCCTCGGAGATATCCATCAGGGTGTTGAGCATGGTGACGATCCGCTCCGACTCTTCGGCACAATCCATCAACGCCTCCCGCAGGGAATCACTATCGCCGTCCGCTTGCACCGCGGTTTCAATAACGGCCCGCAACCTGGTCACCGGGGTCCTCAGGTCGTGGGCCACGTTGTCAAGCGCCGCCCGCATGCCGGTGATCAGATGTTCGATCTTTTCAAGCATGCCGTTAAAAAGCTGGATCAGCTCATTTAGCTCGCTGACTGCGGGGCTGGCCGTTACCCGGGCGTTAAGCTTGCCGGTGTCGATGCTGCGCAGGGTCTGGATCAGATCGCGCACCGGGCGCAGGGAGCGGTTGGCCAGAAAAAAGCCGCCGCCAAAGCCCAGGATAATCACCGGCAACATTACCAGAGCGAAGATCCTGCGGAAATCAGCAAGCAGTTTCTGGCGCTCTTCCGAGCCCTTGCCCACCTGGAGCAAATGGCCGCTGGCCAGCTTGAATTCGGCAATCTCCAAAACATCCCTGCCGGCGGCGTCCGGGACCACGACCCAGGAATCCCCATCCCGCTCCCGGTTGAGCGCCGCTAAAATCTCATCTTCCCTTGCCTGCCACCGGGGCGGCAGGGTGCTGATCAGCGGTTTGCCGGCAAGATCGACCACCCGCACGAAAAAGCCGCCCTGTTGATTAATCAGCCGCTCCATGTGAATTTCATCTATCATCACCTGCAGGCCCAGTCGCTCGTCCTGGAGGGTATACTCCTGCATCTTGTCGAAAATCATATTATGATCCCGTTCCAGGATCTCGGCGCGCAGGGGGAAAAACAGCAGCAGAAAAAGAAGCAGGGAACTGCTGATAAAGATGGCGGAGTACCAGAGGGCCAGCCGGAAGCCGGTATTGGCGGTGAGCCGCTCAATCATTTTTGAGAACATAGCCGACCCCGCGGATGGTATGAATCAGTTTCCGGTCGAATTCCCGGTCGATCTTATTGCGCAGGCGGCAGATGAGTACATCCACCACATTGGTTTGCGGATCAAAATTATAATCCCAGACCTGCTCGAGAATGATGGTCTTGGACACGACCCGGCCCTGATTATGCATCAGGTATTCGAGCAGGCTGTATTCCCGGGGCTGCAGGTCGATCGGCTTGTTGCCGCGCACCACCTCCCGCCGCAGCTTGTCCAGGGTGAGATCCCCCACCTTGAGGGTGGTCGCCTCCGGGGAGGCGCTGGTCCGGCGGATCAGGGCCTGAACCCTGGCCAGCAGTTCGGAAAAGGCAAAGGGCTTGGTGAGATAATCATCGCCGCCGGCCTGCAGCCCCTTGACCCGATCCTCGACCGACCGTTTGGCGCTCAGGATCAAGACCGGGGTGTTGACCTGCTGCCGGCGCAGTTCATCGAGCAGGGTCAGGCCGTCGAGCTTGGGCAGCATGATATCGAGCACCGCGGCATCATATTCGCCGTTAAGGGCCAGGGCCAGCCCCTCTTCGCCGTTGGCGACCTGATCCACGACAAAGCCGGCCTGGGTAAGGCCCATCGTGATAAACGAGGCTATTTTGATGTCATCTTCAACCACAAGGATGCGCATGATCTTCCAACCCGGAACCGTAAAAATTTTATGGACAACCAGTCAGCGGCGAACTAAAGATGTGTTAAACAAAGGACGGATTGCCTCCCGCCGCCACTATTTTCCTGACATTGTGCAGCAGACCGATCATATCATACGGTTGAACCGTTGATTGCGCAAGCATGTTTAGCGCTTTTGCCGGCCAGAGGTCAGCGACGAAAAAAAATTTAACCAGGAGTAAAAAATGCAGGTACGGCATGCGACCTGGCTGACCTTCGGGCTGCTGGTTGCCACCATCGCCCTTTTTGAAATGAGTGATCTTGATCTGGCCTTGCAACTTCATCTTTTTGATCGGCAAACCGGAAAATGGCTCATTGACGCCGAGGAGCCCGGATTACGCCTGATCTTCTATACCGGCAGCAAATGGCTGCTGATCACCACCGGGGCGGCCCTGATTTTTGCCTGGCTGACCTCGTTTAGCAGCAAACGACTGGCCCCCTATCGCAAGACCCTGCTTTTTTTGATCCTCTGCCTGGCGGCCGTGCCGGTTGCGGTGTCGGCAAGCAAGAATACCACCAATATTTTCTGCCCCTCGGATCTGACCATCTTCGGGGGCAACAAGCCCTATATCAAACTGTTTGAACCCCGGGATGCGACGATTGAGGACAAAGGCTGCTGCTTTCCCGCCGGTCACGCCTCCGGCGGCTTCAGCCTGCTGGCCCTCTATTTTCTCTTTCGCCGGTCGAAGGATAAACTACTCGGCCTGGGCGCGGGGCTTACCGCCGGCTGGCTGATGGGCGGCTACCAGATGGCCAAGGGCGCCCATTTCCTCTCCCATACCCTGGTCACCATGGAACTGGCCTGGCTGCTGATTCTGATAATTTACGGGGTGCTTTACCGGGGCTGGCACACCGAACTGGCCGAAGCCGATTGCCGACAGTATCAGTCACCCCCGACAAGCCCGTAAAACCTAACAACAATAGCCCTCCCCTTGCCCTTTTAAACAAAAATGAACATTTGACAACCTGGGCAAAGATAAAAGACAATAAATTTTATTGACTGTCTTTAATCATAATTTACCAGGGAACAACATGCACATACCCGACGGGTTCTTATCAAGAGAAGTCTGTGTAGTCACAAGTGTTATTTCCCTGGCCACCATCGGCCATTGCCTGCACAAAACCCGGGGCAGCATCGACCGCGACTCCCTTCTGCTGATGGCGGCCATCGGCGCCTTTATCTTTGCCGCGCAGATGCTCAACTTCCCGGTGGATCACGGAACCTCCGGCCATTTTCTAGGCAGTATTTTCGCGGCCATCCTTCTGGGCCCGCATCTGGCCATTCTCCTCGTCAGCTTGGTTCTCGGCATCCAGATGATCCTGTTCGGCGATGGCGGGCTGATGGCCCTGGGGGCCAATATCTTTAATATCGGCATCATCTCCACCCTGAGCGGCTATTTCATCTACCGGCTGATCGCCGACATGGTCGAAGCCAACTTCGGCATTCTGGTGGGAACCTTTACCGGCAGCGGGGCCGGGATCATCGGTGCGGCAATCGCCTGTTCGCTCCTCTTATCCCTGTCAAATATCCTGCCCTTGCCCACCCTATTGCTGCCGATGATCTCGGTCCACGTCAAGATCGGCGTGGCCGAGGGGCTGATCTCCCTGGCCACCCTGGCAATCATTTTAAAAATCAAACCTGATTTTTTCCAAGCAACAATGGGGGAAAGATGAAGATCTGGCAAATATTTTTGTTTCTCGCTCTTATCCTCGCCCTGTTTTTCTCGCCATTCGCCGCAACCTCACCGGACGGCCTGGAAACGGTGGCCATTGATTACGGGTTTATGAAAAAAGGGGAGGTTGTGCTGTTCACTTCCCCGTTCCCCGACTACCTGATCACCGCCATCACCAACAAAACTTTGTCCACCGCCCTTTGCGGGGTGATCGGCACCGGGGCGACCTTTATCCTTGCCCTTATTTTCGGTCTGCCCCTACGACTAAAGAAACATTAATTGTTAGACCATGACAGCCATGCCCGCCAATCCCAAACACCAGAAAAAGATCGTCCATAAGATCGTCGTCCCCTTTCTCTGCGTCTTCCTGATCCTGATCACCCTGTTGGTTTCTGGAATTGTCAGCTATCTGTCCAAAGAAATAGAAAACTATCTGGTCGGCGATAACCGGCAAGCCTTGCAGGCCACCCGCAATCATTTCACAACATCGACAAATACCTTGCTGAGTCTACTGGAACAACAGGCGAGCACCCCGCAAATTATCACCATTGCCAAGGCCCCCTCCTCCTTGCTGCCTGATATCCTTAAAAAAGAACTCGTGCCCGGCATGGAGGATGATTTACGAATATTTGATGCACAAGGCCGGATCTTGACCGATGCGCTCTACCCGGAGCTCAAAGGCCGGATCGCCCAAAGCGCCGGCGTAAAAAAAGCCTTGGCCGGCATCAAAAACACCGCCTTTGCGATGGACAACTCCGGGGTTTTTTCCGAGGTAATCGTCCCGATTTACAGCGACGACCATGTGATCGGCGCCATCTCCGCCGGCTACCGTTGGGATGATGCCAAATGTAAAGATATCGGGGACACAATCAATCACGATATCTTATTCGTCTTCAACGATCGGATTGCGGCTTCAACCATGACCTTGGCGAAAAATCACCGGCAAATAACCATCCCGGCCAAAACCAGGCAGGCCGTTTTCGAACACGGCCAAGAATATTTCGGCAACTTTTTGTGGAACGGCAAAGAATATGCGGGCTCCTTTGCCCCACTTTTTGATGCCGACCACAAGGTGCTCTGCATGTTGATCGTGGCCAAGGACAAGGCGCCCATGCTGGCAATCCTCCATGACGTGACGATCATCAGTCTTATTTACTGCGCCATCGGCTTGGGAATCATCTCCCTTATCGCCTTACTGATCGCCAAGGGGATCACCGAACCGATCCGGCAGCTGATGGAGATGTCTTCACTGGTGGCCAAGGGAGATCTCAACACCCAGGTAACGATCAAGAGCGATGATGAAATCGGCCGGCTGGCCGGCTCCTTCAATACAATGACCAGCGCCCTCAAAGAGACCAACGAAGAGCTGATCGCGGCCAAGACCTATAACGACAATATCATCAGCTCCATGATCGACCCGCTTTTGATCTTAAGCCCGGAAGGCAGGATCGAAGACCTTAACCAGGCCGCCTGCAATCTGCTGAACTATCAACCCTCAGAGATCATCGGCCAACAAATTAGCAGCATCATCGCCGGCCAAAATCAAGCCCTGTTCATGGAAACCACCCTGCCCCAACTTAAAAGCATGGGCGCAATTGCCGACCTTGACCTGCACTACCAAACCAGCCAGGGCGAACTGATCCCGGTTTCAATCACCGGTTCGACGATGCGCGGCCCAAACCATGAACTTATCGCTTTAGTCCTGGTGGCCCGCGACATGCGGCAAAGCAGGCTTGTCGCTGAACTGAATGCGGTAAACAAGGATCTGCAACAGTCTAAAGAAGCGGCGGAAGCGGCCAACGAGGCCAAAAGCTTATTTCTGGCCAACATGAGCCACGAGCTGCGCACCCCCATGAACGGCATCATCGGCTTTACCGAATTGATGCTGAAAATGGACCTTAACGAGAAACTGTTGAGCTTTTTGACCATGATCAAATCTTCCGCCAACCGCTTGCTCTCGTTACTCAACGATATCCTTGATTTTACCAAGATCGAGGCCAAGGAACTGTCCTTAAACAACATCCCCTTGAAGCTCCGGGAAACCATTGCCGAAAATATGCATATCTTCTCGATCCAGGCCCGGGAAAAAGGGCTGGCGCTAAGCTGGCAGGTTGATGAACAGGTACCAGAAACCCTGCGGGGCGATCCGTTACGCTTGTCGCAAATTTATGTGAATCTGGTTGCCAATGCCATCAAGTTTACCGAACAAGGCAAGGTGGAACTTATGGTAAGGGTCCAGGAAAAAAACGCGGCCGCCGTGACCCTCCATTTTACGATCACGGACAACGGCATCGGCATCCCGGATGCAAAAAAAGAAGAGATTTTCAAGGCCTTTACCCAGGTGGACGAATCATACACCAGAAATTACGGCGGCACCGGCCTGGGCCTTGCCATTTCCTCCCGGCTGGTGGCGTTGATGGGCGGCAAAATCTGGGTCGAAGACAACCCGGCGGCTCCCGGTTCCATCTTCCACTTCACCGTCACGCTGAATTACCTTGGCCCTGAAACAGAAGCTGAGGACGGCCATCCACAGGCACCAAAAACTCCCGAGCCCGCGCCAAAACAATTCCATATCCTGGTGGTGGAGGATGATTACATTAATCAGGTGCTGCTCAGTGAACTGATCAAAAAACAGCCGGGTTGGCAGGTCAGCACGGTGGATGATGCCAACCGGGCGCTCAAAATCCTTGAGCAGGCGCATAACTTCGACTGTATCTTAATGGATATTCAACTGCCGCATCTCAACGGCAAGCAGGCGACGGAGATCATCCGGCGCCAAGAAGCAAAAAGCGGCGGCCATCTGCCGATCATCGCCCTCACCGCCCAAGCCATGGCTGAAGACCGCCAAAAATGCCTGGCCGCGGGCATGGATGATTATCTGACCAAACCGATCAATGTCGAGCTCTTCTATACCACCTTGAAAAAATATCTGAAATAATTGCTCACAAACGGGGCGGGCCGAGGATGATCATCTCGGCGATGGTTTTCTTGAGCTTGGGCATCTGGCCCAGGTTGGCCCCCATGAATTCCTGTTCCAGCAGGGCCAGGTCCCGGAGCAGAGAGGCCCTCTCCACCATGGGCATGACCTCGCGCTCGCCCTTTAGCTCCTGACAGCGGAAGCAGCCGGGGAATTTTTTCACCTGGCCGTTGGGGAAGGTGATGCTCGACGGCACCCCGTGCAACCGGCAGATCATCAGCCGATGCTGATAAAGGCCGCAGAGGCCGTCTTCTATCAGGGGGCAGAGCAAGCGGGGATGTTCTCCTTTTTTCGCGGCCCGCTCGGTGGCGGCCACGTACTCTTCGGCCCGCTCCCTGATCGCGGCAAGCTTGGCGGCTGGCAATCCGTTGAGCCCCTCCCAGAGATAGGCCCACTCGATATAGGTATGATGCTGAAAAAAACTGTCGCAGCAGTTGTCCGGACAGCCCTCGCAACTAAAATCGAGCTGTTTGGCCACGATATCGTAGGCCTTTTCCATGCGCTCATAGATTGCGGCTATTTTGGCGGCTATTTGGGGTTGCAGAATCGGGGTATCCATGATTATTAACCTATGGTTGTTTTATAAAAGCCGTAAACTTACTCGAAACCTTTTCAGCCGCAAAGGATAAAAATGACCGCCTCTCTCCCCTGCTTCAAGGCCTATGACATCCGGGGTCGCGTGCCCGAAGAACTCAACGAGGAACTGGCCTTTGCAATCGGCCAGGCCTACAGCGCTCATCTTGCCCCGCAAAAGGTGGCCATCGGCCATGATATCCGCCTGTCGAGTCCGGCCCTGGCCACAGCCCTGGCCAACGGCTTTCTCGCGGCCGGGGTGGATGTGATTGATCTGGGCCAATGCGGCACCGAGGAGATCTACTTTGCCGCCTTTCACCTTGAGGTTGACGGCGGCATTATTGTCACGGCCAGCCATAATCCGGCCGACTATAACGGCATGAAATTCGTGCGCCAGGGGGCCAGGCCCATTTCCGGCGACACCGGCCTGCGGGAGATCGAGCGGCTAGCCGCCCAAGGCCATACAATTACGGCCGACCAGCCCGGCACCCTCAGCCGGCTGGACAACCGCCCCGCCTATATCGGCCACCTGCTCGGCTATGTGAAGCACCGCAACCTCAGCCCCCTCAAGATCGTGGTCAATGCCGGCAACGGCTGTGCCGGGCCGGTAATCGATGCCCTGGCCCCCCGGCTGCCCTTTGAATTTATCCGGCTGCAGTGGAGTCCGGACGGCACCTTTCCCAACGGGGTGCCCAACCCCCTGCTCATAGAAAACCGGGAAATCACCGGTCGGGCGGTGCGCGAACACAAGGCGGATTTCGGCATTGCCTGGGACGGCGATTTTGACCGCTGTTTTCTCTTTGACGAAAAGGGCGAGTTCATCGAAGGCTACTACATGGTGGGCCTGCTGGCCCAGGCCCTGCTTAGTAAAAATAAAGGGGCCAAGATTATCCACGACCCGCGCCTGGTCTGGAACACCGAAGATGTGGTGACCGCGGCCGGCGGCATTCCGATCATGAGTAAAACCGGCCACGCCTTTATCAAGGAGCGGATGCGCAGCGAAGACGCCCTCTACGGCGGCGAGATGAGCGCCCACCACTACTTCAAGGACTTTGCCTACTGCGATTCCGGCATGATCCCCTGGCTGCTGGTGAGCGAAATCCTCTGTCAAACCAAACAGAAACTTTCCCAACTGGTTTGCCGACGGCAACAGGCCTATCCGGTGAGCGGCGAAATCAACAGCCGGGTGGCCGACCCGGACGCGGCCATCGACCGGGTTGAGGATTTTTACAGCGAGATTCCAGGCCGCCGCGACTATACCGACGGCTTAAGCTTTGCCACGGACAGCTTCCGCTTCAACATCAGGAAATCAAATACCGAGCCGGTATTGCGGCTCAATGTGGAAACCAGGGGCGACCAAAAACTGCTCCGGGAAAAAACCGATGAACTGTTAGCCCTGATCCGTAAATAAAAAAGTAATTAGTTATTCCATAATATGCTAAAATCATAACTTAATGAGGGAATAAAACTTATCTCCGCCTGTCGGGAATAAGCTCTGCTAACAACTATTTTTATTGAGAATTAATGTCCATTCGCAGCCAAGCCATATCATTAGTACTGCTGATCATCCTCATTTTATCGACAACTTTTCTCTGGATGAGTTTCAGGCAACAGAAAGAACACCTGAAACAGGTTATCCATGAGAAGGAAGAAGGGGCCCATTTTCTCTCCAGAATCATCCAAGAAGAGATCTTCGCCAACTATAAAACCAGAATCATCAGCCTGGCCACCACCAAACAACCGGTGCTCAAGGCCTTTGCCGAACGTGACCGAAAGCAGCTTTATAAAGCCGCCCTGCCCTTTTACAACAACATAAAAAATGAAAACAAACATTTTTATGCCATGCATTTCAACCTGCCGGACGGCACCGTCTTGCTGAGAATGCACAACCCGGATTTCTTCGGCGACAGTCTCAAAGAAGTCCGGCCCATGGTCATGCAGGTTCACCAGACCCACAAACAGGTGACCGGTTATGACATCGGACGAATGGGCCTTTTTTACCGGGTGATTCAACCGGTTTTTTTCCAAAAAAAATATATCGGCTCCCTGGAGTTCGGCATTAGGTATCAGCAGCTCATTGAGCTGCTCCAGGAAAGGATCAGCAAAGAAATCGTCCTGGCCATCAAAACCGAAAACTGGCAAAAGGCCACCAAGATCCCGCTCGATAACAAAACCGAGGCCGATGGCTACACCCTGATCTCCTTCGGCCATCCTGAGTTAGCCGCCGAGTTGGCGGCCCGCAGTTCCGCCGAAAACCATGACCGCAATTTTAATTTTGATGGGAGGGATTATTCATTCCTTTCCAAGATTGAACTGAAGAACTCCGCCCAGGAAACAGTTGCCAATGTATACCTGGCCCTGGATATCACCAATGTACTGGCCAAGGCCCATCGCTTCCAGACGAAAATCATCTCCCTGGTCCTCGTTTTTCTGGCCCTGGCCTCGCTGGTGCTTTATTTCAGCTTCGGCCAACTGTTGAAAAAAATCTTATCCCTGAACTATTCGCTCCGGCAAAGCAATCTTGATCTGTTCAATTCCAAATCATACGTGGACAACCTTCTGCTGGCCATGAGTGACGGCCTGCTGGTGACCGCGCCGGATGACACTATCACCAAATGCAACCCGTCGATCTGCGCTCTTCTCGGTTACAGCAAGGAAGAACTGACCAGCAAAAAAATCTTCACTCTTTTCAAAAACCAGATTGCCATCAAGAAAACCTTGACCTCTTCCATTGCCAGCGGCAGAACCTGCCGAAACGAGTTTGCTATTATTAATCGCAAGAATATGGAAATCCCGATCATCTTTTCCGCCACCCCACTTTTTAATGATGAAAAAGAATACCTCGGCCACGTCTGTGTCGCCACCGAGATCACCGATCAAAAAAAGACGGAACGATTACTGCGCCAGGCCCATGACGACCTTGAGGTTCGCGTCAAGCAGCGAACGGCGCAGCTCGCCGATGCCAACAAGGCCCTGCTGCGGGAAATGGAGGAAAGGGAAAAAATAGAAGCGGACTTGATGCAGGCCCAGAAAATGAAGGCCATCGGCACCCTGGCCGGCGGCATCGCCCATGATTTCAACAATATTTTAACCGCCATTCTCGGCTATGTCGAACTGGCCAGATACAATGCCGGCAAAACCGATATTGTTCCTTTTCTTAATGAAGTTTTCAAGGCGGGCCAACGGGCCAAGGAGCTGGTCAAACAAATTCTCACCTTCAGCCGCCAGTCCGAACAGGAGAAAAAACCTATTCTCATCTATCCGATTATCAAAGAAACCTTGAAATTGCTGCGCTCTTCAATACCCAGCAACATTGAAATCAAAACGTTTATCGACTCAGAATGCGGACCGGTGATGGGTGATCCGACTCAAATCCACCAGATTCTCATGAACCTGTGCACCAATGCTTACCAGGCCATGCAGGAACACGGCGGCATCCTCACCGTAACCCTGAAACAGACAAAACAAACCGACAACATTATGGCGGCCGCCGATGAACCGGGCCGCTATCTCCAACTGGCGGTCACCGATACCGGGGCCGGGATGGAAAAAAATACCCTGGAAAGAATCTTCGAACCCTACTTCAGCACCAAGGAAGCCACCAAGGGTACGGGCCTCGGTCTGGCCGTCGTCCATGGCATCGTTACCAGTTACGGCGGCTGGATAACCGTCAACAGCAACCCCGGCCAAGGGACAACCTTCACCGTTTATCTGCCGTTATGCAAAACCATGCCGGACCATAATGCATTTAACTCCCAACCCGCCCCGTTAACCCGAGGCAACGAAAACATTTTGGTTATCGATGATGAACAGGAAATTGCCACCCTCTTAAAACTGATGCTCACCCCCCTGGGTTACAACATCACCCAGATGACCGACAGCACCGAGGCCTGGAAGTGGTTCAGCCAAAATCCCGAGCAGGTCGACCTGGTGATAACCGATATGACCATGCCGAAAATCACCGGCACCGATCTGGCCAAAAAAATGTTTTCGCTCCGGCCGACTCTGCCCATAATTCTCTGCACCGGCTATAGCGATCTGATCAATGAAGAAAAGGCAAAAGAAATGGGGATAAGCTCTTTTATAATGAAACCGATTGAGCAACAGACAATCGCCCAGACCGTTCGTAACTGCCTGGATCAGCGATAATTTTTTTTGCATGGCGCTTACACCGACCTTTGCCCGCCTGATACCGCTCAACATTTCCGCCAACCGCATTAGTGAATCAGCATTTCGCATTGACGGCTATTACGGGTTTGACAAACAGCAACATCTAGATATATCCTTTTTTACAGGCAACTATACCGCAGACCGCAAGGCGAAAAAATGAGTGAAGAAAACATTTGTATTCTCAACACGGACAACGATTCCGCACATTTTTTTGATCAAGCCGTAGAGTTTACCAAAAAAGTTATGCCCCAAGGCATTGTCACCGACGAAATGCTGGACAACCTGCGAGCTGCTGGCGTCTTGCTGCCCGGCTCACTGTTGGCAAAACTGATCAAACAGACCGAGCCCGGCCAATACGCCTTCATTCCCCGCCAAAAAAGTGAACTTTACGAGTTGCCGGAATGGCAGGCTCTGGATGCGAAAATACAAAAAAAGATCATGACCAACCTCTGGCGGCCAAGCCATCTCGCCGAGCTTGCCGCCAAGGAGATATACCAGCATTATGACCTTGCCGAACTCATTTATGCCAATATCTCCCGTCTTATTTTCCAAAGGCGCATCATCTTCAAAACCGATGGCAAAACACTTGTCCCGCCGCAAATCGGCAAAACTCAAAAAAAAGATGACCACCTGCCTTTTTTATCGGCAATGGAATTAATCGATAAAGCATACCAAAATCATAGACGCGCTGTTTTGCAGGGATTATTTTTTGTTGAAATTTCAGGTCTATGCAATGCGGTAAACCTGCTGATGACCATAGCCCGCAACATGCCCATGCGGGATCTGGAAATTTTTACGGCGGAATCGGTGCCGGAACTACAGAAACAATTTGCCATGGAGAGTTGCCGACTTGGCGCCTGCCGAATTCTGATCCAAAACATCGTTGATCCCAAGGGACCCATTACGGATTTTTTAGCCGACCATTGCCGCCGTTTAGACCCTAAGGTTTTCTGTTATAAATATGGACGCCGGCAAACCATGGATCTGTGGTCTCTGCACTGTATGTTGGAAACCATCTCTTTTGAGCAAATTTTACCCATAATGGCCATGGGTGATGGCCCCCAACAACTGACCGCGATCTTGATGACCTACCAAGAAAACCTTGCCGCCCTCATTCCGCAAAAACTGCGGCAGATGCTGGGGGATGCTCTTATTGCCAAGCTCGAACCAGGCAATCTTGCCGTCCTGATCCAAGCCATGAAGGAAGAGGCTGACTTCCTGATTGCCATGGAGCAATTTCCCAAAAATCACCGGGATGGTTTTTTCAAAAGCCTTTTAACCAAGCTGGGCCTTAGCCCGGGACAAGAAGCCACGATCAGCTCGTGTCAACGCATTTTGGTGGCAAAAACAGTGGAAGGCCTCGGCCGCGAAATCCTTGCCAAACTCACTCCCGACAAGCTGCAGTTTGTCCTCACCATTAATGACAAAACCTTAACGACCGCCCTGCGTTACGGCTTTGGCTACATCCTGCCCCATATCAAAATTGAAAAAATTATGCCGCTGGCCCGCATATACAATACCCCGCTCTGGGATATTGTGAAGGCCTTACGCTTTGTCAATCAACTTGACAACATGATTTTGGAAAAAATCGAGTATCTTGCCGACCAAAATCTGCTTGATATTGATTTTGCCAGATTTTTGGCCAAAACATTTCAAAACAAACTTGAAAAGCTTCGCTTTTACCATCTGGAAGAGGTGAACAAAAACAAAGAGGTGATCCTGCTGTTCAAGGAAAAATTCCTGGAATTAAAACAAGGCGTGGTCAGAATCGTGACCAGGCATATCAATGTAATCAAGCAACATCAAGAACATATGCACATCTTTTTCACAAAAAGTTTCGAGCAGCTCAATGTCATGTTCCAGGACCCTTACAAGGTGAGCCACCTTCTGGCGACCATTGGCGAACCGAACTCCAGGCGCAAGATTATCTACGACTGAGCCGTTTTCCCCGGATAGCCCTCAACTAAAACGGCCCGTCTGCTTTAACGCAGACGGGCCGTTTATCTTTTAGATGGAAAAAGAACCGTTATCAGATCGCATCGACAATCGCATTAAAGGTGGCGCTGGGTCGCAGGGCCTGGGTGGCCTTGGCAAGATCAGGGTGGTAATAGCCGCCGATATCCACCGGCCGGCCCTGGGCGCCATTCAGCTCCTCGACAATCTTTGCCTCGTTAGCGGCCAGCTCCCGGGCAACCTTGGCGAAACGGGCCGCCAGTTCGCTATCCTCGCTCTGGCCGGCCAGACTTTGCGCCCAATACAGGGCCAGGTAAAAATGGCTGCCCCTGGTATCCAGTTCCCCCACCTTGCGGGAAGGCGATTTCTCGTTTTCCAGAAAGGTGCCGATGGCCTGATCAAGGGTCCGGGCCAAAAGGGCGGCCTTGTCATTGTGGAAAGTGGCGGCGATATGCTCAAAAGAGGGAACCAGGGCACAAAATTCCCCAAGGGAATCCCAGCGCAGATGGCCTTCCTTTAAAAACTGCTGAACATGCTTGGGGGCCGAGCCGCCGGCGCCGGTTTCAAACAGGCCGCCGCCGTTCATCAGCGGCACAATGGACAGCATCTTGGCGCTGGTGCCCAGTTCGAGGATCGGGAAAAGATCGGTGAGATAATCACGCAGCACGTTGCCGGTCACGGAAATGGTATCCTCCCCTTTTCTGATTCGCGCCAAAGAAAAACGCATGGCTTGATCCGGATGCATGATCTGAATTTCCAGGCCGCTGGTATCGTGATCGGCCAGATATTGATAGACCTTGGCGATCAGCTCGGCATCGTGGCCGCGGTTTTCATCAAGCCAGAAAATAGCCGGGGTGCCGGTCGTCCGCGCCCTGCTCACCGCGAGCTTGACCCAATCCCGGATCGGTGCGTCCTTGGTCTGGCAGCCCCGGAAGATATCCCCCGCCTCCACCTGTTGCTCCAGCAGGGTTTCCCCACTGCCGTTGTCCACCAGGCGAATCAGGCCGTTGCCGGGCGCGACAAAGGTTTTGTCGTGGGAGCCGTACTCCTCCGCCTTTTGCGCCATCAGCCCGACATTGGCGACGCTGCCCATGGTGGCCGGATCAAAGGCGCCATGGGTTTTACAATCATCAACCACCTGCTGATAGATGGTGGCGTAACAGCGGTCAGGGACCATGGCGATGGTATCGTGCAGCTTGTCGTCCGGCCCCCACATCCTGCCGCCGTCCCGGATCACCACCGGCATCGAGGCATCGATAATCACATTGTTGGGGACATGCAGGTTGGTGATCCCCTTGCTGGAATCCACCATGGCCAGTTCGCAATTGGCCTGATAGACCGCGGCGATATCCGCCTCTATTTCGGCACGCTGCGCCTCGGGCAGAGTCTGGATTTTCGCGTAAAGATCCCCGAGGCCGTTGTTGACGTTGACCTTGAGCTCCTTGATAACCGCCGCATGCTTTGCAAAAACATCCTGATAGAAAACCGAAACACAGTGGCCGAACATGATCGGGTCCGACACCTTCATCATCGTCGCCTTGAGGTGGAGAGAGAGCAGCACCCCGTCTTTTCTGGCCGCCTCGATCTGCTCCTGATAAAAGTTGCGCAAGGCCCGCACATTCATGACCGAGGCGTCGATAACCTCGCCGGCCAGCAACGGGGTTTTTTCCTTGAGCACCGTGGTTTGGCCGGCCGCATCGACAAACTCGATCCTCACCTCGCAGTCATCAGCGACGGTGGTCGACTTTTCACTGCCATAAAAATCGCCGGCCTGCATATGGGCAACCCGGGACTTGGACTCGGCGGGCCACTGTTTCATCAGGCGATGGGGGTTCTGCTGCCCGAACCGCTTGACCGAGGCCGCCGCCCTCCGGTCGGAATTTCCTTCCCGGAGCACCGGATTAACCGCGCTGCCCAGCACCTTGGCGTAACGGGCCTGCACCTCTTTTTCCGCTGGGGTTTTCGGTTCATCCGGATAGTCGGGCACCGCATAGCCAATGGCTTGCAGATCTTTGATCGCCTCCTTCAGCTGGGGGATCGAGGCGCTGATATTGGGCAGCTTGATGATGTTGGTCGCCGACAGCTTGGCCAGCTTACCCAATTCACTGAGATCATCGGGGATCCGCTGGGCCTCGGCGAGATTTTCCGGAAAATTGGCGATAATTCTGCCGGAAAGAGAGATATCTTTTACTTCAATGGAGATCCCGCTACCGGTGGTGTATGCCTTCAGGATCGGCAGCAGGGAATAGGTCGCCAGGGCGGGTGCTTCATCAACTTTGGTGTAAATAATCTGTTGGTTTGCCATATTTTTTCCTTAATTTCTATGCAGAGATAGTCAAAAAATCAGGTTGCTTGCATTAACTTGAAAAATACTCATTTTGAGCAGGAACGAAGGATTAGCATATACCGTTTGGGATTGCAAATATCATATTATCTGTTTTGCAAAGAATAACAACAAAGGGATATTGGGCCGAAATTATTCGAGGCCCCCACCAGGATAAAGTGGGGTGCGAAGGTAGCGCCTCCATTTTTTAAACTGGCCATCCCCGCCCCGGGCTTTATGACAAAGAGGTTGTTTAACTTAAAAACTTTGAAAGGGCTCTGGATTGTTGTATGATTTTTATAAAATCATATGTATTTTCAACCTTATTCACCATGAGTCCGGCCATGCCTGATCCAAAAGAATCCACCACTGCGGAAGAGATGCAATGCGACATCTGCAAACGACCGTTGGAGGCTGATGATCTTGCCTGGCATCTTTCCCAGCTAATCTGCCGCGACTGTCTTGCCGAGCTTGATGATAGTTGCGGCTGCAGCGATAAATAGCACCAGGAATACCATGCCCAATATCAGCGACAAACCCCATACCGTCCCCGCTTTTGTAATTTATTTATTCATGGTGCTCGGCCTCGTTTCGGCCGTCGCCTTCAGGATGCTGACCATCTTAAACTCCGTGAACCCCGCACTGTTCCGGCCGGTCTGGTACTTCGGCGTCATCGGCTACATCCTCTTTTTTGCCTACCGCTATTACATCTCGGAAAAACGGAAAAAAGCGATCCGGCAAAACCTGCTTCTGGAAAAAATCAACAGCCGACAAGAGATAAGCCCCGAGGATCGGGAGTTGATCGGCTACGTGCTGGCTTCGATTATAAAATCGAAAGAAAATATCAATTATCTGTTCATCTTTGCCCTGTCCATCGTCGCCATCCTGGTCGATATCCTGCTCAACCTTTAACCCGTTAGCCGGCCCGGCATCGTCCGGCCAAAAAACAAAGACCTTAACCCGGCAACGGCCTTTATTCTAACAACCGGAACCAACAACACAAAGCTAATCCCTTGAAGTTCTATTTTTTTTGGATTAGATTAACCGAGATAATTCCTTGCAAATATTTGCATAAATTAATCAGGCACAGGCTCAGGTTATGAATAAAATAGTCGTGGTTGACAATAACCCCGTAATCTTAAAACTCCTGGTTGATTTTTTAGTAAAACAAGGGCACGAAGTGCTTTCCGCCAGGGATGGCCTTGCCGCTCTCGATATCATTGAAACAGCTCTCCCTGATATTGTATTCACTGATTTGATCATGCCTAAAATCAGCGGGGAGAAACTGTGCAAGATTATTCGCAGCCGACCCGAGCTTTCCGCTATCCATCTTGTCATTTTTTCCGCAACCGCCCTCGAAGATGAACCCAATATCAGCCGGATCCAGGCGGATGCCTGTATCGCCAAGGGCCCGTTTAACGAAACGAAACAACACCTGATTACCGCCATAGACAAGATCAACAACAAGACCATCGCTGAGTTGAGTGGCAAAATTTTGGGCGGTGCCAATCTTTATAAGCGCCAGGTGACCTCGGAACTGCTTTTCTCAAAAAGGCATTATGAAATAATTTTTGATTCCATGCCGGAAGGGGTGATCGAATTCAACTTTGATTTTAAAATATTTCACACCAATACCTCCGCCATAAAACTCTGTGAGATAGCGGAAGATCAGCTCCTGGCCTCCAACTTTCTGCATCTTTTTTCCGGTGCCCATCAGGAGCGGATTCGAAACCTTTTGTTCAACATCAGCACCACGCCGGCCATTATTGAGGATGAAGATCCCATCCTTCTCAACAACCGGCCGGTGGCCATCAATTTTCTACCGATTAAAGACGACGAGCATGAATTTTTGGTCGCCATCATCCGGGATCTCACCGACAAAAAAAGAACGGAGGCGGAGCTGGGCCTGCTTCGCCTCCAGCAGGAAAGAATCCTTAATGCCGCCGGTGAAGGAATTATCGGGGTCGATAAAAACGGCAAGATATCATTTACCAATCCTGCGGCTTCGGAAATGCTGGGCTGGGAGCAAAACGAGTTAATCGGCAACACCATCGACTCGGCTCTCCATGCGGAACAAGCGGGTTTTGTCAGTGAATGCGGATTCTGCTCATCTTTGCGGGAAGGTGTCACCCGCCAAGATACCGAAACATTTCGGCGTAAAAACGGTTCAAGTTTTCCGGTAACCTACAAAAGCACCCCCATTACGGAAAACGACAAAATCATCGGTTCGGTACTTACCTTTTCCGATATTACCGAACGGAAAAAATGGGAAGAAAAACTTGAAAAAACCGTGGTTACCGATGAGTTGACCGGCCTATTCAACCGACGCGGCTTTATGACCATGGCCCATCAACTTATCAACATCAGTATCCGCGAGCAGCATGATTTGGTGATGATCTATATCGATTTTGACAACATGAAGTGGATCAACGACCAATTCGGCCATGGAACCGGCGACCAAGCCCTGATCGAAACCGCGGTGCTGCTCCAAGATACCTTCCGCCAGGCCGATATTGTCGGGAGGATCGGCGGCGATGAATTTGCGGTTCTCTGTGCGGACGACCTGCCCCTTGCCCATGAACCGGTGGCCATCACCAGGCTGGTCAGCAACATCAAGAGGGTCAATGAGCAAAAAAACCGGGCCTACCCTCTCTCTTTAAGTTTCGGCATGGCCCGCCTGAGCATGGACTCACCTTGCTCCCTGGAAGAACTTTTAAACAGGGCGGATAGCGCCATGTATGAAAATAAAGAAAGAAAAAAAGGTAAACATGAAGGTGGTTACGATCGTTAAGCCGGCAACACTTGCCGTTGACAGCCACCCAATTTTTTTCAACAACCAGCTAAGGACATGTTAGAGAGATGGATAAATATGAGTGCCCCTGCGGCTATGTCTATGATCCGGCAGAAGGCGACCCCGAACACAATATCGAACCCGGTACCTCCTTTGCCGATCTGCCGGATGACTGGGCCTGCCCCAAATGCGGCGCGGAAAAAGAGCATTTCTGGAAAGCCTGAGCAAGATCCATTGCCGGCCTTGCCCGGTTCTCGGGGATAAAATGACAATTTATATTTTTTTTCGCAGCCACCTTGCGCAACCAGGCAAATAGCCTCATAATCAGCCCGTTACTTCTTGCCCCCTTACCAGCTGAAACAAGATAAGATTATGACCTTTTTTATAACCTGTGATTATGAGGCATTCGGCAGCAGCGGCAGAACCTTTCAGGTAATTCTCCTGCAGGCCGAGGACGGCACGGATTACACTTTTTTGATCAACCAGAACACCCCCTACCTCGCCCTGCGGGATGTTAAGTCTGATCTTGCCGCCAAACTCGATGTGGACTGCGATGAAATCGACCTGGAAGAAATTTAGGCTGATACGGGAAAAGATGACCGCTCGACCACACAGTTAACCCCTTGGTATTTGGTGGTTTCGCGGCTGATAACCCATATGTGGATTAATAACTGAAAGTCGATACTAATCATATTTTTTGATAGCGCTTTTGCCCATACCGGATCTTTTTCCATGAAAATCAACAATGAACAACAGGCCCTTGAGGCCATTGAGTCATGGCGGACCGCCCCGCTCAGGGCTCAGCAGCGAAACCTGCAGATGGCAAAGGAACATCTGGAATTGAGCCAGATGTATTATGAGCAGAAGGGTAACGAGCAGGGCAGCGAACGAGCCAACCGCTGCATAGCCCTCCTGAGCCAAAGAATAAACGAATTGGAATCATTATAAAACATGCGGCCACAACTATTTCTTTACGTTTTCAGCATTGCCTTGATCCTGTTCGGCGCCTGCGTCTCCGTGTCATTCTGGATTCCGCAAATCATCAACAAAAAAAGATTACGAGAAATACTGGGGAGTAAATATCCCCTGGTTTATTTTCTATATCTGGCCAATGGGCCGATGACGCTGATGTTTGGACTCCTGCTTTTATACAAATTTCACTAATTACATGGGAGAAATTGTTATGCGCGGATTTATTACAATCATTGCTTTAATTTTCAGCATCAACCTGCTAACATCAGGCCCCACTCTGGCCGGAGATGATCAATGTATCGCCATCCTTGATGCCAACTGCGTTGCCTGCCATTATAAATCAAGAATTTGCCAGCAACTCGGTAAAAAAAATGAGAAAAAATGGCAGCGGACCATTAAGAATATGATCCGCCATGGGGTAAAAATTTCAAAAGAAGATAGGTCAACCTTGGTGGAATGCCTGGTCAAGGCCCAGCCCGGGACTGAATATATCTGTAACGAATGAAAAGAGGGAAACGATGACCATTGACAAAAAATATGGCTGGAACAGTGAAATGGAAATGAATCTGCTGGCCAAGATGAAAGCGGATCTCAAGCAGGCCATGCGCGATAAGGATACGGCGGCCAAGGACGCAATCCGCCAGATAATGAGCGAATTTCCCACCAAAATCACCTTAGCCATTACCCTGGAAAGCGGCAAAAAAAGCTCCCGCCCCAAACGGGAAGATGAAATCGAAAACGATGAGATAATCGCGGTGATCATGGGACTGGCCAAATCAGAAAAACAGACCCTGGAGTATAAAAAAGAGACCACCTCGGAGTATCTGCAGATTCTGGAGTTGTACCTGCCGAAAATGGCCTCGGAAGAGGAAATAACTGCTTGGATCAATGATAATATCGATTTTTCCCAGTTTAAAAACTCGATGCAGGCCATGGGCACAATCATGAAACATTTCGGCAAAAGCGCCGACGGCAACTTAGTGAAGGCTGTTTTGCAAAAAATATGAACCCAAGAGGCTGTAACTATCCATTCTTGGCCCTGTAAAATATAATCATTCTCAAAATCAAGGGGGTGTGGCTCGATAACTTTTTAATTTTTCGAACCGGCCCCCCTTGATATTTAATCTGTCTCCCCCATTAATCCCCCCCAACAAATAATACACCCAAAATCCCAAGTTACCAGTTTCATGCAAATTATTTTTTACATAATAAAGGTTGCAATAATATTATTAACCCGTTAAATAGTAATTGTTACCAAGAGCAAAAACATCGATCATCTAATGGGTTAGGACATATAATAAACAATTTTTCATAAAAAAATTCAGTTTATAGGCTGTATCTGTAGATGAAGAATTTAATAAAAAAACCTCATTTACTAAAACAAAGGCGGCCGCCTTCGCTTTCTTATCTAAAAGCACTACTGGCAACCGTATCTATCTTGTATGGATTAACGGCCCATGCCGGTGATTACCGTAACTCATCCCACGGCAATAACGTCTCCCGTGCCAGAACCGCCGACAAAGGCTATGCCACCGGAAACTGTGCCCATTGTCACGAGCAACATGCCAGCATCGAACGCAGCACCGCCACCCCCAACCCTGCCTTAACCTTTGCCACCGAAGAAGCTCTTTGCAGCACCTGTCACCAAACCATTCAGACCGCAATCAACAAGCCCTACAGCCACCCTATCGATAATTTGATCTACGAAGACCTCCATACCATTGGTAAAATGGAGGCAGGCCAAAATGGCGCGCCATTTAGTGGCAACAACCGCCATGTGGAATGCGCCGACTGCCACGAGCCCCATACGGCCCAGGCCGACAGCCACGTCCACGAGCCTGGCACCATACACGGCAATGAGGTTTCCGGAGTACTGAAAGGGACCTGGGGGGTGGAACCATCTTCTTACCCCGTCTCCTGGGCTCCTCCCACCAACTTTACCGAACTAAAACCGGCCACCAAGGAGTACCAGATTTGCTTCAAATGCCACTCTTACTATGCCCTGCAGGATTCCGACGGCATAACTGGCATCACCCCCGGCCCTTCCGGGGCAACGGTCACCGATCAATCCATGGAGTTCAATCCCAACAACGCCTCTTTCCATCCCGTGGTCCAGGCCCTGGGCAGCAATGCCCTTTCCGACCCGGAACGCATTGCCGCTCCTTGGCAGAACATCGGCGACCAGACCATGTACTGCTCAGACTGCCATGGTGACGACACCGGCTATGCCACGGCCGGTCCCCATGGCTCCAACAACAGGTACATGCTCAAGGGCGAAGGGGCATCCGCCGTCTCCTGGCCGACCAAGGCGGACGGGGTTACCCTCTGGAGACTGTCGGATGCCACCAGTAGCGAGGCCTCCCAGATATACTGCAACCTCTGTCACGAACTCGATGCCTCGGGCGGCACCTGGCGGACCTGGGGCAGCTGGGGCAGTAACGGTGTTCACGCCGAGTCGCGCCATGCCGGCTACTACTGCGTGAACTGTCATGTCGCCGTGCCCCATGGCTGGAAACGAAAACGGTTTATCGCCTTTTCAGGCGACGACCCACCCTATAACTACAACGGCAACTATGCCAAGATTACCCGCTATACTTGGAAGGCAGACGCTCGCTACAGCTCCAGCGACTGCAGCGCAACCTGTAGCGGCAGGCATTATTAACAATACGCTGCCCGTTGTCCCATGGGTGTCGTCACCAATATTTTCTTTTCCGTGCAGCATTAGACGTGCCTGCGGTGACATTGATACCCCTACCTTTCCAGGAAAGACCATCTCATGAAACACTTGATCCGCTTCCTGCTCTCGCCCAAAACGATAGTTTTACTGCTTACAGCATTGGCGATTGCCGGAGTTATCTCGACTGTGGTGCCGCAGTCAGGCACCACAGAGCCGGTTTTTTTTGCGGAATGGCAAGCGAAAAACCCGCTCTGGTGTTCTCTGGTCAAGATCCTGCGGCTTGATCAGATTTTCACTTCCTGGTGGTTTCTACTTCTTGTAGGGCTTATCGCCTGCTCCCTGGCCTGTTCTCTGTATTACCAGGCAAAAGCCGTGATAACTAATCGCGAGCCCAAACCGGCCAACTCATCCTTGCCGCATACCACAGTTACTCTTGCCTCAACCAAAACCAATATGCGGGCGGCAATAAAAAAAATACTGGCCGCCAACCAATATCGAATCATCTCAACAAGCATCGAGGGGAATCGCTTAATCTTCGGCAAAAACCGGCTGGGAAGATGGGGAAGCGTTATTTTCCATCTGGGACTGCTTTGTGTCATTATCGCGGCTCTCTATAACTCGGTGCATCGGCAAAGAGGTTTTGCGACCCTTGTTGAAGACAAACCCTTTGTCGCCAATGCGGAAAATTGGCTCTCGACCGAACTTGGCCTTTTGGCCCCACCCTACAATTTAGACCTTTCATTGCAGTTGACAAATTTCAAGCCGGAATATTGGCAAAACGATCAAGTTAAAACGATGAACAGTGAAGTAGTCATCAACAATAAAAACGGGAGCAAGACAACCCTGCCCATTTCCGTCAATAAGCCGGCAAGGATCAACGGCGTAAAGCTATTTCTGTCCGGCGACTATGGCTATGCGCTTGACTTTATTTTAAACAAAAAAAGCAGTAACCCCATTCTCACCCATATTCTCATGGATGCCCAAACCCAAAAAACAGAGCCCTTAACCTGTGAAATGAACTTTCCCACCACCGATTACCAGTTGAACATTCGATTTTTCCCAGACTTGACCAAGCCCTCGCATTTTCCTACCTTTCCAGCCGTGGATCTGGTCATCAGAGAAAAAGGAGAACCGCCACAATCAGGCCGCCTGTTGCTCAATCAGACGTCCATACTCAATAATTACAACACCATGACCCTGAACCGGGTTTCCTACTGGTCGGGTGTTATCTTTGTAAAAACTTATGGCTTGCCCCTGCTTTATACCGGCTTCGCCTTAAGCATTGCTGGTGCTTTTATCCTCTATACGCTACCATTTAAAGTAGCTTATTTTTCAATTATCGAAGAAGAAAACCACCTAAAACTAATAATCAGCGGTCGGGTTAAAAGATACCAGGCTCTTTTTGTCCACGAATTAGAAGACATTGCCCAAAAACTTAACCAGGAGGTAGGTATCCATGGAGACAACGCAACTGCTCATAGTTGAGGCGGTCTGCCATTGGGTAGCCGTATCGTTCTACCTCATGGCCACGGCTTTTTTTACCAAATTCCTGGTCAACTCAAACCACAAAAACCTAACCTCCGGTTGGTGGTTGTCACTTATCGGAATGATCCCCCACACCTTATCCTTGGGGATCAGATGGTATGCGGTGGGCCATGGCCCATACCTGCAACAGGCTGAGTCGCTCTCGTTTCTTGCCTATGGAGCGATAGGAATGTTTCTGGCTTTTTCTCATAAGGCACCAAAACTGAAAAGCATCGGCGTTATCCTGATGCCGTGCGCGCTGTTATTGCTGGCCCTGCGGTTCTTCTCCGCCCCCGGCAACGAAATGCCCCCGGCCACCTTCACCGGCATCTGGTTCATTATCCACACCATATCAATCGTTCCGGCCATGGGGGCTTTTGTTATTGCCCTCGGCGCCTCCGTTCTTTATCTCCTACCAAAAAGGGGGGGAGGATTTTCCGTAAAATTACCGGCCCCGGAAGTGCTTGATGCCTATAACCACCAATTCGCCGGTCTCGCCTTTATCTGTTGGGGGATAATGATAATTGCCGGCGCCATCTGGGCGGAACAAAGCTGGGGCCGTTACTGGGGTTGGGACGCCATTGAAACCTGGTCGCTCATCACCTGGATTTTTCTGGGTTTACTCCTTCACCTCCGCCGCTTTTTCGACTGGCAGGGAAAAAATGCCGCCTGGGCTATGATTTTTTGCTTTATGGTCTCGGTGGTAACCCTTTTTTTTCTCTCATCAATTACAGGGTCAATCCATTCCGAGTATCTTTTATGAACAAAGTCATCCAACAATCGATTGATACACGAAATCCAACCAGGTGGACGCCAAAGGCGGCTGATTAAAATGGATATTATCTCCCATGGGCTATGGGGCGGTATCGCCTTTGGCCGTCAGAGAAAAATTTGGTTGGCTTTTCTTTTCGGGGTGTTGCCCGACCTCTGCTCCTTTGCCCCTTTTTTTATCTATACCAAGCTAAACAATATTCATTTTCACCGGGCCCCCCCTCTGGATATCATCCCGCCATGGGTATTCACCATCTATGATGTGGGCCATAGCCTGTTATTTTTCGCCCTGGTTTATATGCTTCTCCTAAAAATAAACAAGGGGTTGTCACTATATTCCCTGGCCTGGCTCCTTCATATCTTGCTCGATATTCCCACCCATTCGGCTGAATACTTTCCAACCAAATTTCTTTACCCTGTAAGTGATTTTATCATCGACGGCCAACCCTGGGCATCGCCGCTGATATGGTACCCCAATCTCGCCTTACTGCTTACCCTCTATGGCCTGCATATCTTTTCGCTCTTGAGAGATAAGCGCAAGGTTAGCGCTGACAACATCGGCCAGCCTGAGAAAATTTTTTTTAACGGATAAAAAGGCATGGACTACTCGGTAAAATCGGATTTTGTCAAAGAGCTTGACCGGGACATCTCGGAATACATCCAGCGCGGTGTCGGCGCAAGCGACGAACAACGCTTCAATGAACTGGCTCTTCGCGAATTTGAGTTGCAATACCGGACAATGCGGCAGTACCGCAATTGTTGCCGGATGTTGAAGATCTCGCCCCTGACCATCGACCGCTGGGATCAGATTCCCGCGCTTTGTCGATTTTCCCTTAAAAGGGTTTTAGGTAAAAAAACAGCATTCCATGCTACCGGTTTTATGGCTGACACGATATGCGACTGTAAAAAGAAATCGGGCAAAAAATATATCACGAAAACTTATTCCGCACTCCAGCAAACCACCACAGACCAGTCAGCCGGCTCGTATTTGTTCCCGACCGGAAAAAAGATGAAAATCATGGCGCTGCTGCCGCGGCCAAGCATGGCGCCCGGCATGGTAATGGCATCCGGCGCCAAAAGAATTATCGACCGTTTCGGTGCCGCTGATAGCCGCTTTCTGATCTCGCCATTGGGGCTTGACCTCAAGGGGTTGATAGCCGCCTTGCTGCAAGCGGAAAAAACAGGGGAGCCCATAGCCCTGATCGGCGGCACCAGGGACTTTAACCACCTGCTTGACGCCTTGCGCCGGGCAGATATCCGTTTCACCCTGCCCCAGGGCAGCCTTATCTGTGACAGCGGCGGCTATATGGGCCTATACCGGGAATCCTCACCGGCAGAATTTCAGAAAAAATGCTTCGATCAGCTTGGGATTACCGAGGATTACAGCATCAATGCCCTATGGCTCTGTGGCTGTAATACTATTTTTTTCGACAATTCCCTTAAAACCGCCACAACAGGCAAGGTTGGGGAAAGATGCAAGGAGCTGCCCTGCTGGGTAAAAACCATTGTCGTTGACACCAGGCAATTCAAACGAGTGGCCAAGGGTGAGTTGGGCCTGATCCGCCATTATGATTTGAGCAACCGGGGAACTGGTTTTTCTTTTCAATTAGATATTCTGGGGCGCGAAACGGACCAAGGCTTTGAGGTACTCGGTAAATGGGACGGCGAACTGGGATCTTACGAATTTGCCGAACACGGGCAACATCCCGGCGGCAGATTAGCCACGCAACTCACCGATTACATGATACGCCGTAAATTTGCTAAAATAAAAATGATTTATTCCAAGTTGTTAAGTAAAAAAACACATACTTAATACACCAGTACATACCTTTTAGGATCTTTTAGCCGATGTTATTCAACAAAAAAGCACCACAAAAACAATACGCTCTTGACTCCGACTTTGTTACAAAACTGGACCGGGAGATTTTGGCCTTCATCAACAAAGGTCTGGACAACGATGATGAAGAAGCTTTTAACCGGATTGCACTGAAAGAGTTCAAACTCCAGTTTCAAACCATCAAACCTTACCGGGATTACTGCCTTTGCAAGGGAATGACCCCTGAACAGGCAAAAAGATGGCAGGATATCCCGGCGGTGCCGTCCAAAGCATTCAAGGAATTTGTCCTGGCAACCTTTCCGGTGGAAAAGGCTGAACACGCCTATTTTACCAGTGGCACCACCAATCCCGTAAAAAAAGGAAAAATTTACCGAGACCCGGCGGCGGTTGCCTTGATTAACGCTGCCAACGGCCTGTTAACCAGAACTTATGTCTTTCCCGACCAAGAGCGGATGAAAATCATGTTGATGACCCCTTCACCGAAAATGGCGCCGGGAATCGGTATGGCGGTGGGTCTGGAGAGGGTAAGAACAGAGTTCGGCACCCCGGACAGCGATTACCTGATCTCCTTTGGCGGTCTTAACCTTGAGTTGTTACTGCAAGCCTTAATTGATTCGGAAAAAACAGGCTCTCCCCTGGCCTTGATCGGCAGCACTCCCGGTTTTATATTTTTCTTCAAGGCCTGTCAGCGGGAAGGGATCAGCTTCAAGTTACCAAAGGGAAGCAGAATATGCGATGGCGGCGGCTACATGGGACAATTCGGCGAATGCTCCAAGGAGGAGTATTTTGCAATGTGCAACGAACTTCTCGGAATCGAAGAGCATTTTTGCATCAATGTCCTGGGAATGGGCGAGGTAAGCACCAATTTTTTTGACAACAGCCTCCATGACCGGCTTGCAGCAAACCCGGCGGAGCGGCATAAGGTAATCCCACCCTGGACCAGGACGGAGGTGGTTGATGTCGACAGCTTTGAGGTGCTGCCCAAGGGGGAGATCGGACTGTTGAAACATTACGACCTGGCCAACCGCAGCATGGTAATGGCGGTCCAGACCGACAACCTTGGGTTTGAGACGGAAGATGGATTTGAGATCGTGGGCCGCTGGAAAAAAAGGCCGGGCACACTTGAAGGTGAGGAGATAAGAGGGACGCACGGCGGCAAAATAATGACCCAGATGATAGAGTTTCTCCTCAAAAGAAACCTTAAAAAACTTGGCGCCATTTATGGTAAATTGTCAAAAACCATTGGCCTGGGGCGATAATTATGAAAACTGGTAACTTGGAAAAAATCAGCGACGATCTTATTGGTCAAGATGACAAAATCTGCAGCTGCTCGGCCCAAATAGCCGAACTGATTAAAAACGCCGGCCAGGATCAAACAGGAAACAGCCCTCTACTTACCGCCATGGCAAAACTCAAACCAAACAAGCAGGAAAAAAATAACCGCACAACTTAGGTGTGGAACAATTTTCAAACATTTTTTCCGATCTACCGGCTATTTGTTTCAGGCGGCTTACTTTCGAGTAAGGCCTGAAAATCTTCGGCCTCAATGGTCTCTTTTTCCAGCAGGGTTTTCGCGATCTTTTCCAGAAGATCCTTATTGTCGGCCAGGGTTTTTTCGACCACGATCATCCGCTCTTCAATGATGGCGCGCACCTCTTCATCGATGAGCAGGGCGGTCTGGTCGCTGTATTCCTTCTGCTGAAACAAACCCTGCTGTAAATACTGATGGCTCGGTTGCAGGTAGGTGACCTGGCCCAGTTTTTCGTTCATCCCGTACATGGTCACCATGCTCCGCGCTATATCAGTGGCCTTTTGCAGGTCATTCTGGGCGCCGGTGGTGATTTCATCAAAGATGATTTTTTCCGCGCCCCTGCCCCCCAACAACACATCGATCTTTTCCAGAAGCTCGGTGCGGCTCATCAAAAACCGGTCTCCGGTGGGCAGCTGCATGGTGTAGCCCAGGGCGCCGATGCCATGGGGGACAATGGTGATCTTGTGCACCTTTTCCGCGGTTTTGCTAAAGGCGGCGATCAGGGCGTGGCCGGTTTCATGAAAGGCCACCGTCCGTTTTTCCTGTTCATTCAGGACCCGATTCTTCTTTTCCAGGCCGGCCACAATCCGGTCGATGGCCTCCTCCAGCTCGCTCATGTCCACCTTATCCTTGCCCTTGCGTACCGCGAGCAGGGTGCCCTCATTCATCAGATTGGCAAGATCGGCGCCGGTGAAGCCGGGGGTACGCCGGGCAATAATCTCCAGATCGATCTCCGGCGCCAGAACCTTGCCCTTACTGTGCACCTTAAGAATCGCCAGCCTCTCCTTGAGATCCGGCCGGTCCACCAGGATCTGCCGATCAAAACGGCCGGGCCGCAGTAAGGCCGGGTCGAGAATCTCGGGCCGGTTGGTGGCGGACAGGATGACCACCCCCTTGTTGGGCTCAAAGCCGTCCATTTCCGCCAGCAACTGGTTGAGGGTCTGCTCCCGTTCATCGTGGCCGCCGGTGATGCCGGTGCCCCGGGCCTTGCCTAACGAATCAAGTTCGTCGATAAACACGATACAAGGGGCCATGGCGCTGGCCTGCTCAAAAAGATCCCGGACCCGGGCCGCGCCCAAGCCGACAAACATCTCGATAAAATCAGAGCCGCTGATCGAAAAAAACGGCACCCCGGACTCGCCGGCCACCGCCTTGGCGAGCAAGGTCTTGCCGGTGCCGGGCGGGCCGACCAACAGGATGCCCTTGGGGATCTTGGCGCCCAGGCGAGTGAATTTCTCCGGGGTTTTCAAAAATTCGATAACCTCTTTCAACTCCTGCTTGGCCTCTTCCTGGCCGGCCACCGATTTAAAATCAACGCCGAGATCGGTCTGGGCGATGATCTTGGCTTTGTGTTTGCCCAGGGTCATCATCGAGCCCGCACCCTGGCCGAAACGGCGCATGATAAACATCCAGACCCCGACAAAAAGCAGGGTCGGCAACACCCAGGAGAGCAAGGTGCGCAGGATGGTATTTTCATTGGCCGCGATGATATCCACATTATGTTTTTCCAGAAAATCAACCAGGTTGCGGTCATCAACCCTGGGGGTCACATAGAGAGCCGAAGGAAACATGGGCTCGGTCTTGGAGCTCTCGATCTTTTCATAGCCTTTTAACAGGTTTGAAGAAATCACCACCGAGTTGATCTTGTTTTCCAGCACATAGGTCTTAAACTGCGAATAGGATACATTTTCGATGCGCGGGGCAAGCCAGCTCTGGAGCAGAATAAAAACGGCAAAGGCAACCAGCAGATAGGTGACGGAAAACTGGAATTTTTTTTCCATAACAGTCGGCCTGTTTGAATTGTTATTTTTTTAGAGATTATTCTCTAACTCTTCTTTTATGTTATATATATAATCCTAAACCAAACAAACCAATGCCAACATATTTTGTTGAAAATAATAAAAAAATGAATCCAGGCGACGAAATTATAACCATTGTCGACCGTGACGACAACGAGGTGGCTCAGCTTCCCCGCAGGGTGATGCGGGCTCAGGGGCTGATCCACCGCGCCACCTATATCCTGGTTTTTAACCGCCAAGGGGAACTCATGGTCCAGCAACGGACCATGACCAAGGACATCTATCCCGGCTATTTTGATGTGGCCGCCGGCGGGGTGGTGCTGGCCGGGGAGTCATACGAACTTTCCGGCCACCGGGAGTTGGCCGAAGAGTTAGGGGTGGCCGATGTTGAACTTACGCCCCATTTCGATTTTTATCATGAAGATGATGACAACAAGGTCTGGGGCCGGGTTTTTTCCTGTATAACCGACGGGCCGTTCACCCTGCAGAAAGAAGAGGTGGCGGCCGCCTTTTTCATGGAGGTGGACCAGGTGCTGGCCCTGAGTGAAAAAGAGTCCTTTACCCCGGACGGCATCCTGGTCCTCAGAAGATTTTTACAAGATCATGCTTAACCAGCTAAGAAATTTTTTTAGATCCACCCTGGATCTGCTGCTGCCGCCGTCCTGTCTGGCTTGCGGCAAGCCGCTCTCCTCGGCGCAAAAAATCCTGTTCTGCGCTAGCTGTGCCGAACAGATCCCTTTTATCACCCCGCCGTTATGCACCTGCTGCGGCCGGCCTTATCCAAAGGCGGCCGGCGACAACCATTTTTGCGGGCTTTGCCTGACCGATAAAAGGTATTTTGATCGGGCCCGGGCCATTTTTATCTACGAGGCGCCCTTTAAAAAAATTATTCATTCCTTTAAATACCAGGGCCAGACCGCGGGGCTGGCCGGATTTCGCCTTCTCAAACAGCAACTGCCCCATCTTGATGAGGTGGACGCGGTTGATCTGATCGTGCCGGTGCCCCTTCACAAAAAACGCTTACAGGCGCGGGGATTTAACCAGGCCCTGCTGCTCGCCCGCGCCTTTTTCCCAAAAGATGGGCGGATCACAACGGAGTTGTTGCTCAGACCGGGCTGGACCGAGCCGCAAACCAGCTTCAACGGCCAGGCCCGGCGCAAAAATCTTAAAAACGCCTTTTTTGTACAAAAACCTCAACAGGTAACAAACAAAAAAATTCTGCTCATTGACGATGTCTTCACCACCGGCACCACGGTCAACGAATGCGCCAGGGCTCTGAAAAAGGCCGGGGCCGCCGAAGTGATGGTGCTGACCCTGGCCCGGGTCAGGGAAGAATAAGGAAATCCTTGGCTCGCCACACAATAGGGATTAGATTAGGTATAAAGTACTTATCGACCCATCAACCTTAAGCATAAACCGGAAGATATGAATAATAATATTTGGGCCCTATTGGCCTCGTTTGTTATCGGGATCATAACCTATGTCATTCTGCTAAAAAGACAAGAGAACAGTGACTGCCCTTCCTGACTGCTGCTCTACGGAGCAATTGGTATGGGTCTCATATCACATTATATTTTCAGCCTCCTCTTCTAATTATTTGGAAAAAATATGAACATCAATGGAAAACATTACCGGACCATCTGGCCGGCGGATCACGATAACAAAGTGGTGCAGATCATTGACCAGCGGCACCTGCCCCATGCCTTTATAGTCGAAGATCTTAAAACCGTGGATGACTTCGCCGTGGCGATCAAGGACATGCATGTCAGGGGGGCGGGGCTCATCGGCGCCACCGCCGGATTCGGTATGTATTGCGCGGCGATTACCGCGCCTGATCCTGATTTTGCCGACTTTATCACGGCGGCGGCGAACAAACTCAAAGCCACCCGGCCCACGGCCGGCAATCTGGCCTGGGCGGTGGAGCGGCAGCTTGCGGCCATGGCTAAACAGACATCCATTAAGGGCAAAAGAGAGATCGCTTATCAAACCGCCTGCTCCATCGCCGATGAGGATGCTGATTTCTGTCGCCTGATCGGCGAGCATGGCCGCAAGCTTATCGCCGAGATCAGTGCGCGGAAAAACGGCGAACCGGTTAATATTCTCACCCATTGCAATGCCGGCTGGCTGGCCTTTGTCGACTACGGCTCGGCCACCGCCCCGATCTATGCCGCTCATCAGGCCGGAATCAAGGTCCATGTCTGGGTCGATGAAACCCGGCCCTGGCTGCAGGGGGCCAAACTTACCGCCTGGGAACTCAAAGAAGAAGGGGTGCCCCACACCCTGATCGCCGACAACACCGGCGGCCACCTGATGCAGCACCAGCTGGTGGATCTGGTCATTGTCGGCACCGACCGCACCACCCGTTGCGGCGATGTGGCCAACAAGATCGGCACTTACCTGAAAGCCCTGGCGGCCAAGGATAATAAGGTGCCTTTTTATGTGGCCCTGCCCTCTTCCACCTTTGACTGGAAGATCTGCGACGGGATCAAGGATATCCCCATCGAGCAGCGCAGCGGCCGGGAAATCACCCATATCAACGGCTTGAGCGCAGAAAACGGCCTGCAGACCATCGCCATTGCCCCGGACAACACCTCCACTGTCAACTATGGCTTTGATGTCACCCCGGCCCGGTTGATCAGCGGCTTGATCACGGAACGGGGGATCATGAAGGCGGCGGAGGAAGATATTCTCAGGTTTTATCCGGAAAAAAATTGATCAGAGCAGATCAAGAGACTCGATGACCAGATCATGAAATTTGGGCCTTAGATCTTTGATCAACTGGTTATCGCGACTGGGATGGACCCGATTGCTGAGCAGCACCATGACCAAGTCGCGGCTGGGATCAATCCAGAACGAGGTGCCGGTAAAGCCAAGATGACCGATGCTTTGCCCGGAGAGGTATTTGCCGCCGGTTGAACCTTGAGGAGAAGGGGTATCAAAACCCAACGCCCAGGTGCCGGCCTTGATCTCCCGGCGTTTGGCGCATTGCTGCAGATCGGCGGACAAGTAGTTGGGATGGCTTGCCCGGCCCTTGAGCTGGTCCAGCAGCAGAACCGCCATCTTCACCACCCCGTTGATGTTGGCGAACAGACCGGCATGACCGGCCACCCCACCCAGGGCATAACAATTCTCGTCACTTACCTCGCCGCAAAGTATTCGTTGTCGCACCCGGCAGAGCTCCGCCGCGGCAAAATCTATTTTTTTATACTTTAAATCGGTTAGATACCCTATATCGGAGTTCAAAGATAACGGGGCGAACACTTGCTCCTTAACAAATATATTCAGTGGCTTGTTACTTAATCTTTCCACCACCAAGCCAAGGAGCATGTAGCCGAGGTCACTATAAATTGATTTTTCGCCGGCCTCATATTCCAGGGGCTCGGCCATCAGCATGGTTAAAAGTTTTTTATTTCTTAACGGCGGGGCAACCAAGAGCAAATCTTCATAATAAGGGCGGTAGGCGGCAAACCCTGCCGAGTGGCTCAATAACTCTCTTATCGTGATATTTTTTTTATCAGGGGCTATTTCCCGGTCTTTAAAGATATCAGCAAGGCGGCTGGTTAAAGAAATATTTTCTTTTTTAATCAGACAGAGCAGCGCCAAGGTGGTGGCCAGGGGTTTTGAAAGTGAGGCTAGATCAAAAAAGGTAGTTGCACTAACCTCTTTCTTATCATCTTCATAAGAGGTAAAGCCGTATGTTTCAATAAAGGTTTGCCGCGCATCTTTCTCCCCCTGGACAATACCGATGGCCGCCCCGGGAAAGACCTTTTGTTGTAACGCCTTCTCAAAAAAAGAATAACTATTTGATTTTAAGAGAATAAATTCTTCCAACTTTTCTCGGCTCATATAAATAAAAAAACCCTTAATTTTTACAATTTTTATTACGCTTAAAAAAGGCCGTAATTTGGCCTATAAAAGTTATCTTTTTATTTATTATAATTGAATTTTTCGCCATTTTAAGCTATCTTTTCATAGCTTCTTTTTCTATTTTTATTAATACCTTATATATATATTTATATTCAACAAATTCAATTAGTTATATATTTTTTATATTTTTGGTGGTCTTAAATAATTTTAACATTTTTTCAACATATCAACACCAGACCATGTTTACTAACTCTTTAAAACTTGTTGATAACTTTTTTACTCATTTTATACCCCTTTTATCAGAGCTGTTTTGATTAAAAAAATATCATTTAAAATTAAATACTTATATATTTTTTCAACATATCAACATCACTAATAAAAATAATGTTTTTTTTAATAATAAATACTTAATACTAATGAGGCTGTGAATTATGTCCCTTATCTTCAATGTCTCCAGAGATGATTTTTTAACGGGCCTTTCTTCCTTGCAAACGGTTACGTCAAAAAAGGGAACCATCGCCATCCTTTCCAATGTGCTCATTGAATCAAAAAATGATTCTCTTTTCTTAACCGCCACTGATCTTGAAATAGGGATAAGGAATAAATTACCGGCAGAAATTCTTAATCCCGGCTCCATTACCCTGCCCGCCAAAAAACTCTTTGAGATTGTTCGCGAATCAAACAGTGATCAAATTCATGTGCAAATATCGGAAAAAAATTGGGCCAAAATAAGCGCTGATTCAACCGATTATAATCTTGCCGGTATGCCGGTAGATGAATTTCCCATGTTCCCTGATTATGAAGAGAGCAATCTGGTGGAGATCGGCAGCAGCCAAATAAAGGAACTCATCGAAAAGACTATTTTTTCCGTGGCTCAAGAAGGAGAATCCCAGTTTAATCTTACCGGCCTGCTTGTGGAAAAAGATAATAATGAAGGAAAAAATATCCTGCGGATGGTTTCCTCCGACGGCCATCGCCTATCCTTGATGGAATCGGAAATAGAGAATGATATCAGTAACCTGAAGATGGATAAAAATATTCTTATTCCGAGAAAGGGGATGCAGGAAATAAAGAAACTCTGCGAACACGTGGAGGTGATAGCTATTGGTTTTGAAGAAAAACAGGCGGTTGTAAAAACAGAAAATTCCATTGTGGTCATCAGGCTGATGAATGGCGATTTCCCTGATTATAAAAATATAATTCAGGTGATTAACAATGAAAAATATATCGTCATTAAAAAATCAAACCTGATGAACTCGATGAAGAGAATGAATCTCTTTACGGAAGATCGTTATAATGCCGTTCAGTTTGATATTGAAAATAATATGCTGGTCCTCTCTTCTCAAAGCATGGACATCGGCAGCGCCAAGGATGAACTGCCCATCGAATACAGCGGCGAGGCGTTAAAGCTTGGTTTTAACGGTAAATATTTCGTGGAAACCCTGCAAGCGATGAAAAGTGATGATATAAAAGCGTATATCAATTCAGAGGAGAGTCCCTGTATGATCAAGGGCGATAATGATCCCGGTTTCATCAGTATTATTATGCCCATGAAGATATAAAATTAAATTTAGCAATCAAACCTTGATCATGAAAAGGTTTGTTAAATAATAATTAAAGATTTTTTTATTTTTCTTTAATAACAATGAGTTAAGAGGAAAAATTTTGACAGACCAAAAAACGAATTACGATGCTCAGCAAATTACGGTTCTTTCCGGTCTGGAAGGTGTCCGGAAAAGACCGTCAATGTACATTGGCAATACTTCTGAAGAGGGGTTGCACCATCTTATCTACGAGGTGGTGGATAACAGTATCGACGAGGCCCTGGCCGGCCATTGTACCTCGATTCAGGTAAATTTCCATAAAGACGGCAGTGTGAGTGTAGAAGATAACGGACGTGGGATTCCGGTGGATATGCACCCCACCGAGGGAGTTTCCGCTTTGGAACTGGTAATGTGTTCTCTGCATGCCGGCGGTAAATTCGATCATTCCTCCTATAAGGTTTCCGGTGGTTTGCACGGGGTGGGCGTATCGGTGGTTAATGCCCTGAGTACCTGGGCCGTGGCTGAGGTTAAAAGGGGCGGCAAGATCCATCGCCAGAAGTACAGACACGGCATCAAAGAGGGTGAGATTGAGACCTTTGGCGAGAGCGATAAAACCGGCACCAAAATAACCTTTCTCCCTGATCCTGAAATATTCAAGGAAACCGTAGAATTCAAATACGATATTATCCAAAACCGTTTGCGGGAGCTGGCTTTTCTAAACAAGGACGTTAAAATCCTGCTCCATGACGAGCGAACCGGCGCCGAAGATGAGTTCCACTACAAGGGCGGCCTGGTCGCCTTTGTCGAACACCTCAACCGCAGCCGGACCCCGATCCACCCCGATCCCGTTATTATCATCGGCGAAAAAGAAAATGTGCAGGTTGAGATATGCTTTCAATATTTCGACGGCTATTCGGAACGGCTCTATTCCTTTGTCAACAATATCTTTACCCGGGAAGGCGGCTCCCATGTCGCCGGGTTCAAGGGAGCGCTCACCAAGTGCATCAACCGTTATGCCAGTGACGACATTGTCCCCAAAAACATGAAGGAAAAAATGGGGGGCGACGATGTTCGGGAAGGCATCACCTGTGTCGTTTCGGTGCGGGTCCCCAATCCCCAGTTTGAAGGACAGACCAAGACCAAGCTCGGCAATTCGGAAGTGAAATCCATTGTCGAGTCGGTTTGTAATGAAAAGCTTTCCGTTTATCTTGAACAAAATCCCCTGGTCGCCAAAAGGATTCTCTCCAAAGCGGTGGACGCGGCCCGGGCCAGGGAAGCAGCCCGCCGCGCCAAGGAGCTCTCCCGCAAAAAGGGATCCGGTCTTGATTTGATGATGGCCGGCAAGCTGGCCGAGTGTCAATCCAAGGATCCGAAAATGCGCGAGATTTTTCTGGTCGAGGGAGATTCGGCCGGCGGTTCGGCGAAACAGGGCCGTGACCGTGCGATCCAGGCGATCCTGCCCCTGCGCGGTAAGATCATGAATGTGGAAAAAGCGCGATTTGATAAGATCTTAAGCTCGGAAGAGATCAAGCAGATCATCACCGCCCTGGGTACCGGCATCGGCCGCGATGAGTTTGAGCTGGAGAAACTCAGATATCACAAAATCATCATCATGACCGACGCCGATGTCGATGGGGCGCATATCCGCACCCTGCTGCTCACCTTCTTTTATAGGCAGATGCTGCCCCTGGTTGAAAACGGCAATATCTATATCGGCCAGCCGCCCTTGTATCGGTTGGGCCGCGGCAAAAAAGAGACATACTTCGCCGATGATGAGGAACTTAATACCCATCTTTTTGCCCAGGCCAGCACCAGTTTGACGATCAGGGAAAATGATGAAGCCACTGCGATCGCCGGTGAAGATCTGATCGAATTGATGAAAAATCTTTCTAATTATTATAAACTTATCAAATACATGGCCAGGATAAATCTCTGGGAGGATCTGCTCCATCTGCTCCTGGAAAACGATATCAATTCGGCCGATCAGTTTGATAGTAAAGAACTGGTGGAAAACATTAAGGAACAGCTGGCCGGGAAAAATCTTATTCTCGGCAACATCAGGCCATGCCGCTGGCGGCCGAGCTGCTGGGAATTTGATGCGGCGATTAAGGATAGGGCCCACATCATGATCACCATCGGCCCGCAAATCCCGCTGATCAACGAATATCGCTCCGCCATTCGCCAGTATCCCCAGATAAAACAGTATATGGGAAAACCCTTTACCGTGGACACCGGCGGCAAGAGTATCGCGGTTGCCGACTGGCAGGAGTTGCTCACCGTGGTCAGGCAGGAATCATTCCGCGGCAGTCATTTGCAGCGCTATAAAGGTCTTGGTGAGATGAATCCCGAGCAGCTCTGGGATACCACCATGAACCCGGACAATAGAATCCTGTTGCAGGTAACCATCGAAGACGCGGAAAAGGCCGATGACATGTTTACCACCCTGATGGGTGACAAGGTCGAACCGCGACGTGACTTTATTCAGAACCATGCCCTTGAGGTCAGTGATCTGGATATTTAACAGTTCTCATTTTAATCCATATGAACAAGGATTTTTAATATGTCGGAAGAAACCGTTAACGAGTTACCTGATTTTCCCACTATCTCCATAGAAAAGGAATTGCAGAAGTCCTACCTTGATTACGCGATGAGCGTTATTATCGGCCGGGCTCTGCCCGATGTGCGCGATGGCCTTAAACCGGTGCATCGACGGGCATTGTTCGCCATGCGGGAACTTAACAACTACCACAACCGGCCCTACCTGAAGTCGGCCCGTATTGTCGGTGATGTTATCGGTAAGTATCATCCCCATGGCGATACGGCCGCCTATGACACCATTGTCCGGATGGCCCAGAGTTTCTCCCTGCGGTATCCCCTGGTTGACGGCCAGGGCAACTTCGGTTCGGTGGACGGCGATTCACCGGCGGCCATGCGTTATACCGAAGCAAGGATGACCAAGATCGATCAGGAATTGATTGCCGATCTGGAAAAGGAAACCGTCGATTTCGTACCCAACTACGATAATTCCATGCAGGAACCGATTGTGTTCCCGGCCAAGATTCCCAACCTGCTGATCAACGGCTCCTCCGGTATTGCCGTAGGTATGGCCACCAATATCCCGCCCCATAATCTGGTGGAGGTTATCAACGGCCTGATCGCCTTGATCGAAGATCCCAATATCACCATCAATGAGCTGATGGATCATATCACCGGCCCAGACCTGCCTACCGGCGCGTACATCTGCGGCCGGGCCGGGATCCGCGAGGCTTACGAAACAGGGCGCGGCAGTTTTCTGATGCGGTCGAAGACCGATGTCGAGAAAAGTGATAAAGGGCGTGAATCCATTATCATCACCGAGATTCCATATCAGCAGAACAAGGCGTCGCTAATCGAAAAGATCGCCTGGCTGGTCAAGGATAAGCGGATCGATACCATTGCCGAGGTCCGCGACGAATCAGACCGCCAGGGGATGCGGATTGTTATTGATCTTAAAAAAGACGCGATTGCCGATGTGGTGATCAACCAGCTGTACAAGATGACCCCGCTCCAGAAGAGCTTCGGCATCATCCTGCTCTCCATCGTCAACAACAAGCCCGAGGTTCTCAACCTCAAGCAGATCCTGGAGTACTTCCTGCTCCATCGGAGAACCATTGTTTACCGGCGCACCGCCTTTGATTTGAAAAAGGCGGAGGAAAAGGCCCATATCCTCGAAGGCCTCAAGATCGCCATCACCAATCTCGATGCGGTGGTCGCCCTGATCAGGGCGTCGGCCAACACCCAGGAGGCCAAGAGCGGCCTGATTGAAAAATTCGGGCTTTCCGAGATCCAGGCCCAGTCCATCCTTGAGATGCGCCTGCATCGGCTCACCGGGCTTGAGCGGGAAAAAATCATCAGTGAATATGAAGCAATCCTCGAACAGATCGCCTGGTTTAAAAAGGTGCTCAGCGACGAGTCGGTGGTGATGGGGATCATCCGGGACGAGTTTCAGGAGATTATCGAGCAGTATGGGGACGAGCGGCGCACCGAGATTATCGAGGCCCCGGACGAGATCCTGCCCGAGGATATGATCCAGCAGGAGGATATGGTGGTTACCGTAACCCATGACGGTTACATCAAGCGCAACCCGGTAGACCTTTACCGATCGCAACATCGCGGCGGCAAGGGGATCAAGGGCACCACCACCCTGGAAGAGGATTTTGTCAGTGACATGTATCTGGCCTCCACCCATGATACCTTCCTCTTTTTCACCAACCACGGCAAGGTCTTCTGGCGTAAGGTTTACGAGATTCCCCAGGCCAGCAGGATCGCCCGGGGCAAGGCCATCGTCAACCTGTTGCAGCTCCAGGAAGGAGAAAAGGTTGCCGCGATCCTGCCCATCGATACCTTTGATGTGCCGGATGGCGAGGAGCGCTATATCATGATGGCCACCAAGAAGGGGATCGTCAAAAAGACCGATATCGGCCAGTTCAGAAGACCGATGAGCCGCGGCAAGATCGCTCTGACCATCCGCGAGGATGATGAGATCCTGGGCGCCAAGATAACCAATGGCCATAACGATGTTATTTTCGTGACCAGGGAAGGCATGGCGGTTCGTTTCTTCGAGCAGAATGTCCGGGCCATGGGTCGGACCGCCGCCGGGGTACGCGGCATCAACCTGGCGGCCGGCGACGAGGTGGTCAGCATTGATGTGGTCTATGCGGATAAATCCCTGCTGGTGGTAACCGAAAACGGTTACGGCAAGCGGACCAATGTCGATGAGTACCGGCTGATTAAACGCGGCGGCAAGGGGGTTCTCGCCATCAAAGCCAGCGAGCGCAACGGCAAGGTGGTCGGCGCCATGCAGGTGGTGGATGAGGACGAGTTGATGATGATCACCAACGCCGGCAAGATTATCAGGATCAGGATGGAGCAGCTCCGGGTTATCGGCCGCAACACCCAGGGCGTGCGGTTGTTCAACCTTGGCGAAGGTGAAACCGTGGTTGCCGTCGACCGGTTGGCCGAGTCGATGGATGATGACGATGATATCGAAGGCAATGAAGGGGAAGTAGCCGGAGAGTCGGAAGAATAAAATTTAGCCGCGAACTCCACGAAAATAAAAGTATATTTTTGAATAGTTATCTTATTTTTTTTAACCGCGAGGTTACTCAGCGTCGCTAAAATAAAAAAACTTTCGTGTTCTTTCGTGGATTTCGCGGCTAAAAATTTCGTGGCAAAATAATCAATGAACCCTCCTGATAAAATAGCGGTCATCGGCGCCGGCAGCTGGGGCACCGCCCTGGCCAAACTGCTTGGCGATAAGGGGTTGCGTGTCGACCTCTGGGCGCACCGGGCCGCCCATGTGGCCGCTATTCAGGCATCCGGGGAAAACCAGACCTATCTCCCGGGTTTTAAGCTTGGCCAAGGGGTGCGGGCCACCAGTGATCTCGGCGAAGCGGTACGGGGTAAAAAGGTGGTGGTCATGGTGGTACCTTCCCATGTCTACCGGGAGGTCTTTACCGAACTTGCCCCTTTTCTTGCCGCTGATAGCTATATCATTTCCGCCACCAAGGGTATCGAGAACGACACCCTGCTCACCATGAACCAGGTGATGGCCGAGGTGCTGGCTGATAAGCGTCCTGATTTTAAAGGGCAACTCGGGGTATTGGCCGGTCCATCCTTTGCCAAGGAGGTGGCGGCCGGCATTCCCACCGCGGTGACAGTGGCCTCCAATAGCAAAGATGCGGCCAAGTTGTTTCAGGATGTTTTTCACACCGAACGGTTCCGGGCCTATGCCGGCACCGATGTGATCGGCTCGGAACTGGGCGGCGCTTTGAAAAATATCGTGGCCATCGGCGCCGGTATTTGCGATGGCCTCGGTTACGGCACCAATACCCGGGCCGCCCTTATTACCCGGGGCCTGGCCGAGATTACCCGCCTGGGGGTGGCCATGGGCGCCCAACCTCTTACTTTTTCCGGCCTGGCCGGGATGGGAGACCTGGTCCTGACCTGTACCGGCGATCTGAGTAGGAACCGGCAGGTGGGCCTCAAGCTGGGTCAGGGGAAAAAACTGGCCCAGATCCTCGCCGAGATGGAAATGGTGGCGGAGGGGGTGAAAACGACCAGGTCGGCCAAGGCCCTTGCCGAAAAAATAGGGGTGGAGATGCCGATTCTCGATCAGGTTTATCAGGTCATCTACGAGGATAAACCCTGCGGGGATGCAGTAATAACCCTTCTTTCCCGTGATCAGAAAGACGAAATAGAATTTACCCCTTAAGCGCCTCGTTATACTTCTCACCAAGTAATTTCATTTGCATTGTGCCAAAAATAGTTAAGGCATCTCTATTCAGCTAATCCGGTAAGGACCATGAAAAAAATCAAACTGACCAGCACGGTAAAAGCGGCCGGTTGAGCCGCTAAACTGAGTCCGGGGGACTTGGAAGATATACTGTGCGGCCTCAAGCTGCCCACCGATCCCAACCTGCTGGCCGGCGCCACCACCGGCGAGGATGCAGGGGTCTATCGTCTGAACGATGAAACCGCCCTGATCCAGACCGTTGATTTTTTCACCCCCATTGTTGATGATCCATACCTGTTCGGCCAGATCGCCGCGGCCAATGCCCTGTCCGATGTCTATGCCATGGGCGGCAAGCCGCTCTTGGCCATGAACCTGGTAGCCTTTCCGGTTAAAAAGATGGATAAGGCGGTGCTCAAGGAGGTAATCCGCGGCGGCCTGGATAAGGTGGTTGAGGCCGGCGCCCTGCTGGTTGGCGGCCATTCCATCGAGGATGATGAGATTAAATTCGGCCTGTCGGTAACCGGCGTGGTCCACCCCAACCGGGTGCTGTTCAACTCCGGGGCCAAGGTCGGCGACCAGCTGCTCTTGACCAAACCCATCGGCACCGGTATCCTGTCCACCGCCATCAAGGGCGGCCTGGCCCATCGGGCCACCGAAACCATGATCGGCAAGGTGATGGCCACCCTCAATCGCGAGGCGGCCGAGTTGATGGTAACCGTCAGCCCCAATGCCTGTACCGACATTACCGGTTTCGGCCTGATTGGTCATCTTTACGAGATGGCAATGGCATCCGGGGTGGCGATCAAAATCAATTCCAAAGATATTCCCATCCTGCCCGAGGTTCTTCATCATGCAGCCATGGGCATTATTCCGGAAGGAGCCCATAAAAATCTGCAGTTTTATAAACCGCACCTGGTATCATCCCTTGAAGAAGGTGATCCCTTGGAGATGGCTCTGGCCGATCCGCAAACCTCGGGCGGCCTGCTGATCGCTGCTTCCGCCACCGGGGTCAACTCCATCGCCGAGCGACTGGCCACGAGAAACTATCCTCTTGATTTCGGCATCATCGGCGAGGTGGTTGAAGGCGAGGCGGGGACAATAATTATAATATAAATTTTGATAAAAAATATTCAGCTATGTTAAATTTTTTCTGGAATTACAAACATAAGGACACGAGTTACAGCACCGTCCTTGGAAATGAGTTGTTAAAGCTGGTTCTGGACACGGGCTACTCCAGCAGCACAGCTGCTTATGTTTTGGTTATCGCTTTGGGTCTTATGGTCCGCTCGGTGAGTGCGCCGGCCATACTCGAAGGCTGGCTGGTTGCCATGTCCTTTATCTTCATTCTTCGGCTGATCGCTATCCGCTGTTTTAATCGTAAGCCGTTGGCTTCTAAATCTGAAATTTCCACCCTTCCCTGTGTATCAATCTATATTGTATTGGTGTTGTTAACCGGTCTCATGTGGGGCTACGGGGTTCTCTTTCTGTTTCCGTCCGGCGCACCCATGGAGCAGATGGCGGTGATCTTTGTCGTGGCCGGTCTTACCGCCGGGGCCATCCCCATCCTTTCCCCTCTACGCAGGCTTTATTTAGCCTATATAATCCCACCGTTGGCCGCCCTGATTTACGCTCTTTTTGTCCAGGATGGCAGTCGTTATTATCTGATCATGTCCGTTATAGTCGCTTTCTACTCCTTGATCCTGATCAATGCGGCATCCCACATGTTCAAATCCTTGGTTGCCTCCCTTGAGATGCGCTTTGCCAATCTTGAATTGGTGCAAAACCTCAAGCTGGCCCAGGAGGAAGGAGATGCCTTGAATATGGAACTGCTTTTGGAAAACGAACGACGCAAGGAGACGGAAAAAGAGTTGATCAAAGCCCGCGATGTCGCCGAATCGGCCAATCGGGCCAAGGATGAGTTTTTGGCCAACATGAGTCATGAGATCAGAACTCCGATGAACGGAATCCTGGGAACCTTGCAACTGTTGCGGGAAACAAAAATGGAGCAGCTCCAGCATGAGTATGTCCTGGTCGCCTATTCATCGGCGGACGCCTTGCTGGCAATCTTGAATGATATTCTCGATTTTTCGAAAATAGGGGCCAGAAAGATGATTCTGGAGAATATCCCCTTTGACCTCAGGAAGATTGTTGAAGAGCTTCTTGGTCTTCTTGGTAACCAGGTTGGTGAAAAAAATATCTTGTTGAAGGCGGAAATATGCCCTGATCTTCCCGACCTGCTGCTTGGCGACCCCACCAGGATGCGCCAGATTTTAACAAATCTCTTAACCAACGCCATCAAGTTTACCGAACAGGGCGAGGTGACGATAGCGGTGCGCTGTCTTGCTCCCCCTACCACGATGGTGTCGTTGAGAATAGAAGTAATCGACACCGGGGTAGGTATCCCCGAGGATCAACAGAAAAATCTGTTTCAAATTTTTACCCAGGCCGACGGCTCCACCACCAGGAAGTTTGGCGGCACCGGCTTGGGCCTGGCTATTGTCCGGCAACTGGTGCTGCTGATGGGCGGCACAGTCGGGGTTGAAAGCAAAGAGGGAGAAGGCTCTCTTTTCTGGTGCACGATAGATTTTGAGGTGGCGGAGCAGGTTGCCCAGGAAGATGACCGGATAAAACGCGAGGTCAAACAGGAAAATATAGCCTTATCCGGGAAAATTCTTTTGGTTGAAGACAACAAGGTAAACCAGCTGGTTGCCACAAAAATGATCAAAAGTATCGGGCTGGCCGTGGATGTCGCCGAAAACGGCAAGCAGGCCCTGAAAGCAGTAACTAACGAATCTTATGACCTTATTCTTATGGATTGCCAGATGCCGGAGATGGATGGATACGAGGCGACCAGACAGCTCCGTTCTTCGGGAGGGGCGGATAATGTAAATAAAATTCCAATCATCGCCATGACTGCTAATGCCTTGGCGGACGATCGGCGGAAATGCCTTGAGGCCGGAATGGATGATTATCTTGCCAAGCCGGTCAACAAAAAAGAACTGATAGAGAAGATCTGTCAATGGCTTTCGGTAAAAAGGGGTTAGCTCGCCCCCGTTTTCCTCTCGGTTCATTTGCGAAAATAATTTTCCTTCATGGTTAATTTTTTTCCCCCATGGTCCTTTTAAGGTACAATAAATCAACTTTATTTGCGGCAAGCATGGTTTTGGAAAAACCGGTGGTCTTTAATCCTTTTTATTATGCCTGTCTCTGTTATCTAACCAGTTATCCGGGCCCAAAAGGGATTAAATGGAAAACAAACTGCAAAGCCTGATCGAGAAGATCAAGGAACTGGAAAACGAGCTGGCGGCCGAGATCCAGAAGAAGGAAGATAAGTTTTATTATAAGATCCGCGGCAAAAAGGTCAGTTTTGACAAGGAGATAAAAAGGCGGCATCGCCAACTGGTTAAACGGGTGGGCCGCTACCTCAAGGAAGCCGCTTTTCTTAACATTATCACGGTGCCGCTGATCTGGGCCTGCCTGGTTCCCGCCCTGTGCATGGACGCGGTGGTTTCTTTGTTCCAGGCCATCTGTTTTCCCATTTACGGCATCCCCAAGGTCAGGCGCTCTAAATTTATCGTGATCGACCGCCATTCGTTGAGCTATCTTAATGTTATTGAAAAGCTCAACTGTATTTATTGCGGTTACTTCAACGGCCTGATCGCCTATGTCAGGGAGGTGGCCGGCAGAACCGAGCAGTACTGGTGTCCGATCAAGCACGCCAGAAGAACCATTGCCTTTCACAGCCGCTACTCTAAATTTTTGGAGTATGGCGATGGCGATGGTTACCGCACAAAAGTAGAAAAGGTGCGGCGGGATTTTAAGGATATCAATGGTCCCGGCAAAAACCAAAAATAGCAGAGAATGGTGTTGGTGGTTAAATGAGTCATGAATTAATTGCAAAACGCTATGAAAGGGACCCGGACGGGACGCTGATCATCGATATCGCCATTGATTCGGTCAATGATCTTTATAATGAGTTTGACAAGAAGGCGGTGTTCAGGAAACGGGAGCTGGATCAGGATTTTGTCGACTACCTGATCGAATGCGTCACGGAGATCAAGGAGCATAACTATTTTATTAAAATCTCCCTGCCCGCCCCCCTTGAAGATGAGTGCAAAGGTCGGATAAAAACCAGTATTTGTAATTACTTTGTTTATCTGAAAGAGGTGGAGGTGTTGGCCTTTAAAAAAGAGGTCAGGAAAACCCTGTTGCTTTTTCTGTTCGGAATTTGCCTGATTACCCTGTCCATCTTCGGCCCCCTGGAACGGCTGGCCGAGCAGGCCGTTTGGCTGAAGGTTTTGCAGGAGGGGATTGTTATTGCCGCCTGGGTTACCCTGTGGCAGGTTTTTGCCGCTTTGATTTTTGAGTGGCAGCCCCTTTGGCAGCAAATCAATCTCTATCGCCGGATAAGCAGCTCGCATGTTGAGGTTGTCACCCGTTAATCTTTTTTGTTATTGAGTGATCATGTCTTTAGAAAAAAGCAGTCCCCAGTCTTTTTCGTTGAAACAGTTGGTCTGGAACATTTTGCTGATTACCGTTGGCAGCGTGCTCTGCGCGGTGGCCATTAACGGGATTCTGATCCCCAAGCAATTCGTCACCGGCGGCATGACCGGTATCGCCCTGATCATCCATAAAATGGTGCCGTCGGTCAGTGTTGCCGTGATTTATGTTTTTCTCAATATTCCCCTGTTTATCGCGGCCTGGATGTCGGTGGGGCGCCGTTTCTTTTTTTACAGCTGCGTCGGCCTCTGTATTCTGGTTTCCGCCATCGCCATGGTCAAGGTGACCATCCCCATCGAGGATAAGATCCTCAGTGCTCTGTTGGCCGGGATTATCAGCGGGGCCGGGGCCGGAATCACCCTGCGCTCCATGGGTTCATCGGGCGGTATGGATATTTTTTCGATCATGCTTCTGCGGCGCTACTCCATCGGCATCGGCAACACCATTATGGCGATCAATGCCCTGGTTCTGGTCCTGGTCGGCTTTCTTTACTCCATCGAGGCGGTGCTTTACACCTTGATCGTTCTCTATGTCAGCTCCAAGGTTCTCAACCTGGTGGTGACCGGCCTCAGTCAGCGAAAGGCGGTGTTTATCATCTCGCCCAAGTGGGAGGAGATTTCCAGGGAGATTCTCAAGGATATCCGGCGGGGGGTCACGGTGATCAAGGGGGAAGGAGGCTACTCCAGGACCGAGGAGCGGATTCTCTACACGGTGATCAGCTTCCGGGATCTGGGCCAGCTCAAGAGGATTGTCCAGAGGATCGATGCCACGGCCTTTGTGGTGGTCAACGATACCCTGGAGGTGATGAACTACCGGATCGGTAACCAGCCCCATTGGTAACAGGTTATGACGGTTCAGGAGTTGTTCGACAGATACGCGGCGGATTATGATGCGGCCCGGCGCCGGCTGATCCCCTGCTTTGATGATTTTTACGGGTCTGCCCTGGCCGTAATTCCCTTTGCCAAGGCCGCGCGGATCAAGGTTTTGGATCTCGGCGCCGGCACCGGCCTGCTGGCGGCCATGGTGGCGGCAGCCTACCCCGAGGCCGAACTCACCCTGGTTGATATCTCGGAAAAGATGCTGGCTGAGGCGGCAAAGCGTTTTGCAGCTTTAGCCAGACCAGCGAAATTTATGATCGCCAACTATGCCAATCAGCTTGACTTTAAAGAAGATTTTGATCTGGTGATCTCCGCCCTTTCCATCCATCATCTGGCTGAGCAACAAAAAATTAATCTCTGCGGGCAAGTTTATAAGGCCCTTGCCCCGGGCGGCTTTTTCGTTAATGCCGATCAGGTCTTGGGCGAGACCGCGCGGATCGAGGCGATCTACCGCGAGACCTGGCTGAGGCAGGTAACAAAAGGCGGGGCAACCGAGGAAGAGTTGGCCGCCGCCCTGGCCCGGATGACCGAGGATAAGATGTCCACCCTCGCCTTGCAGCTTGCTGGTCTCAAAAAATCAGGCTTTGCCAATGTGAACTGCTGGTATAAGAACTACAGCTTTGTGGTCTATAGCGGGGAAAAAGCAAAATAGAGAGAAGGGTTATGAGGATTGTCTGGATCGTCATTTATCTTGCGGTTTTTGTCTGGTCGGCCATTGCGCCCAAGGATTACTACACCTGGATCCTCGAGGTGTTGCCGGCCATGATCGGGGCGGGGATCCTGGCCGCGACCTACAAAAAATTCCGCCTTACCCCGCTATGTTACGGGCTGATCCTGGTCCATTGTCTTATTCTGATGGTGGGCGGCCATTACACCTATGCCGAGGTACCCTTTTTCGACTGGCTCAAGGAGGTGTTTGCCTGGCAGCGCAATAACTACGACAAACTCGGTCATCTGGCCCAGGGCCTGGTCCCGGCGATCATCGCCCGGGAGATACTCATCCGTAAACAGGTGGTCAATGGCCGGGGCTGGCTTAACTTTCTGATTATTTCCATCTGCTTGGCGATCAGCGCCTTTTACGAGCTGATCGAGTGGTGGGTGGCCATCCTCTCCGGCACCTCGGCCGAGGCCTTCTTGGGCACCCAGGGCTACTCCTGGGATACCCAGTCGGACATGGCCTGGGCTCTGATCGGTTGTATCGCCGCCTTAGT